>Ga0265299_10000668_pt1 | contig 41889 bp, 56 predicted proteins | sample AusTroGonzalo_MG_4_FD_193485 | JGI IMG/M metagenome (GOLD analysis project Ga0265299, IMG submission 193485) | Bovine rumen microbial communities from tropical cattle in Woodstock, Queensland, Australia - Gonzalo_02 | ecosystem: Host-associated > Mammals > Digestive system > Stomach > Rumen ...
TATGCGTTTTTCTATTCCAATCTTCCAATTTCTATTCTGGATTTCGGTTTTCTATTTCTAGGATGCGGATGGAGTGAGAGTAGTTAATACCTCTCATCTTTGCCAAACCAAACCCCCGCCCCCACATGCACGCAGGCGGTATATACATATGGATTATAACTCGCTATTTTTTTCCAACTACCGTGACATAGCGTGACATTATTTTTCAAAAAACGTGACAAAACGTGACACCGTGACATCAGCGTGACACCAAATATTTTTTACCGTGACATTATTGCGTGACATCAGCGTGACATTTGTGCTTGCAATCTAATATTTTTTGCGTAACATTAGCGTGACATAATGTCACGTTTTAAATATTAAAGTAGTTAAATGGCATACGAAAGTAAGAAGGCGTTGTTGATTAGGTTGGGAAAAAATCCAGACGACAGGAATTTAATCAATAGGATGATTGGGCGTTGAGAGGTTTACGAGGAGTGAGGGATGTATTATTTAGTTAAGGAAGAGAATTGAGAGGAGTTAAATTCTCAGAATTTTTCTGATGCGGCTAAAATTTTAGAGCTTAAATGAGAGATTGAGAAGCTAAAAGAAGAGAGGATTGTTCTTATTAGAGAGCGTAATCATCTAGAACAGGAGTTAGAGAAATGGATGGATGGTTGAGAAGAAGTCAATCAATCTGATTTAGATTTTCAGATTGCGGAGAATGAAAGATTGGAGGTTAAGGTGGCTATGTACCAGGAGGCTATTAGAAGGTGTTATATGTGGGCGGTAAATGTTAAGAAGGACAAAACACCATGGCCTATATTTAAGAAAGATGTGCTTAAATTAGAGGAAGATTTACCTGGAGAAGACAATCAATAGTTAGATTATAAATTAACTTATAATTTGGGCTTGCAATTTTAAAAATTTTCCTTATTAACCCAATAGACAGCAAAGAAAAAGTCAGAGTTCTCTGTAAGTTTTTACTAGAGGACTTTTTTTAATGAAGACTAAACGAAGTATTACTAAAAAACGAGAAGCTAAAGTAGAAGAGATGAAGAGGAAAGCTGATTTTAAATTTGATGTTTTATTACAGAACAAGAAGAGGAATTTTGAGAAGAACTGGGAGTATGAGATTGAGAAGAATGAAAGGAAGAAGAAAGCATATATTAATAAGAAGGAAGCCGAGTACCACAAGAAGATGATGAATGAGATTAGGGAATTGGCTGGTAAGCCTAAGAGAGAGTATAAGAGTACGCCAAAGATTAAGCCTCTAGAGTTTGCTATGCAAATAGCACAAGAGAATGCTAAGTTAAGAGACACAGATGAGGAGTGAAGATGAAGATGTATTAGTTGTGGGAAGTTGTGTGAATGGAGTGAGTTAGCTGGATGACATAGGTATAGTAGGAAATATACTACTATGTGTTTAGAGAAGGCTAATATTAATGCACAATGTCATACCTGTAATTGGACAACTGGACCTAGAGGAGACACTGTTGCTAAAGAAAAGGTTAATCAGAAATATGATGAGAATATTGAGAAGAAATATTGAGCGTGAACTGTTGACAGATTAAAGAAAAAGGTTGCTGATTTCTTTCAGGGTAGAGCTAGGAAGTATGATTTAGCTATGAAAATTCCTCAATTAATAGAGGAGAATGAGAAATTACGAGCTACTAAGACTTTTAAGCCAAAGACAAAAAGAAATCGGAACGCTACGTGGACTAAGTTGAAGAACATAACTTAGTTTTATTTTTTAATCCACAAAAAATGCACTACCTAGACCAAAAGTGAAGCATCAAAGAATGCTGGAAGGTACACAAGGAGTTAATGATTAAACTCTGACTACCTTATGTTGAGTACAACGCTTTTTATTCACGTCTTAAACAGTATTGATGGGACTTGTATAGAGCTGTTCATACACCACTAGACTATTCTAAACTAGAACGACACGAAAAGGCTAGAGTATGGATTAGGACACAACGATTAAGGCTTAGATTAAAATTTAGATTATTATTCAAATAGAATGACAGACACCTTAGAAGTTGGGGAAGAGATTAAAGGTTCACAGTTAGCTAGGGTTCAATCAGTTACGGAGATGCTGCCAACACCAGCGAAGGAGAACCAGATGCGAAAAAGTCAGCCAAAGATTTGAGAAGAGCAATATAATATTATAGAGCAATGTCTCAGACTAGATGCAACAATAGAGGATGCGTGTATGGCTGCCTGAATAAGTGTTGCTTCATATTATAAACATAGAGACAAAAATCCTGACTTCGCTAGAAGGATGGACATAGCTAAAGAGTTTCCGAAGATGAGTGCCAGAGCTGCTGTCCAGAGAAGGATTTTACAATGAGATGCGAAGACTGCGTTAAGGTATTTAGAGTTAAGAGACAAGAGGTATAAGCCTGAGCATGTTGAAGATGCTGGAGGAGAGAAGACAAGGGTAGAATTTACATTAGTTCCTACTATTGAATGAGCAGACCAAATAAAGAATGACATTCAGATGTCTACAAAGCAAAACTCTGCTTATGAATGATTTGCGAGTTCATGAGAACCAGAGAAGCTAACTCCATGGGAGAATGAGAACCAAATACTAGAGAATTTAAGCTCGTAGAGTTCCAACAACGAATTGGGGGGAAAATACCGCCTGAAGATGAAGAGGGTTTAAGTCAGACTAAGGAAGCTATTAAGAAGAGAAACTACCGTGCTAGATTGAAGGAGAAGAAGGATTACGAGAACCTATTAAAAGAGCTTAAAGAGAAAGCAAGGAAACAACAATAATTATTTTAATTTTGTCCACTGACAGCATATAATGCAAAACGTAAAGATTGAACTTTCGGAGAAACAGCAGGAAGCCTTTGGGTATATGCTAGATGACTACCATACAGCCATAGGTTACTGATGAGGTGCGTGAAGTTGAAAATCTTTTCTCTGAGCAATACGATTACGAAGGATGTGTAATGAATACCCTGGAGTAAGGTATGCTCTAGTACGTGACACAATCAAGAATATTAAGCAGACTACAGTAATTTCTTTAGAGAAGTTCTACAACATCTGCAACGTACCAGATGAGATGAGATGAAGGCTTAATAACGTTTCCAATGTTATAACGTTTCCTAACGGAAGTGTAATCTTACTAAGGGAGGGATGTTATTTACCACAAGACCCTTTATATAACAGGTTCTGAAGCCTTGAGCTTACTGGTGCATTTGTAGAAGAGAGTGCCGAATGTCCTCTAGAGTGAATAGAAATATTACAAACGAGGGTGTGAAGGTATAAGAATACAGAATACTGAATATTGGGAAAGGTGTTAGAGACATTTAACCCTAATCCATGACATGTTTACGAGAGGTATTATTTGGGTAAACATAAGGATGGAGACAGAGCAATCTATATACCAGCCTTAGTATTTGACAATCCGTTCATAGACAGGGGGTATGTAGAGAACCTGATGAGAGCAAGTCCTGCTACAAAGAACAGATTACTCTATGGAAAGTGGGATTTCGATGACAGTTGATGGATGTTGTTCAGACAATGAGACTTAAACAAGTTAAAGGACAACGAAAGTCGCTGAGACAACTACTTCTTAATATGTGATGTTGCCAGATTTGGAAAGGACACTACTAGAATAAGCTTGCGAAGAGGTAACACACGAGTAAGAGTACGAACTTATGCTAAGAGTAGCGTAGAAGATGTGAAAACTTCCATCAAACTTATACAAAATCAGTACGACATCGATGTAAGGAATATAATAATAGATGCCGATTGAGTAGGATGATGAGTGGTAGATGGAATACCAGGATGTACAGGATTTGTAAACAATGCAAGACCAGTTGAGACGGGTGTAAAGCAGAATTATGCCAATCTTAAGTCTCAATGTGCGTTCTTATTACAGGAGAAGGTGCAAAAATGAGAGATTGCTATTAAACGAGAGCATATAGATGCTGAGAAAGATTGGGAAATATTAAATCAGGAGATGATGAATGTGTACATAGATGAGAAAAGTATTGATTGAAAGACAAGAATAGAGCCTAAGGAGAAGATTAAGGAGAGAATATGAAGAAGTCCAGACTTATTAGACACAATGATTATGAGGATGTACCCATATTTAAGGTTCTATGATGATGACATAACTAGTTATTTAACTTCAATAGTAAGGTAGATGGTTAAACTAACAGACGAATTATACCAGAAAATACTAGGAGAGTACAGACATGGTTTTGAAGCGAACCGTTCTAAAAACTCTCTTTTTATGAGCCAGAAAGACATATACTCTACAAAGAGAAACGATGAGTTATTAAGAAGTCAGATTTTCTGGTCTGTTTCTAGGACAATGCAAGCCACATGTGTAATCAATGAGCCTGCAGTAAGTTGGGAAGACGAGAATGTTCTATACCAAATGGAAGCTAGAAACTTCACAGACATGTTCAATACGGATTACGTAAATGAGCATTGGGACTTCGACAGGTATATGGGATTGGAAGACATCGCCAAATACTGAAAAGCCGTTTTTCTTTTTAGTGGGTATGACAACAAGAAAAACGTACCTATAGTTCAAAGGATTGACCCTAGGTTCGTTTACCCTTACAATGATGGTTCATTGTTGGTTAAAGACTACCCCTTCTTTGGATTTGACAGAGTTATTACTAGACAGGAATTAGAAAAATTACCTGTAAGTGCTAACAAAGAATTCAAGGAACAGATTATGTGAAATTATGACACATATGTTAATGGTCTAGAGACACAAGACGCATTCTTAAGAAATATATGTACTTGTTATAACGCCACTACAGGACACTATACAATCCACTACCACTATACTTATATATATGATGAAGAAAGCTGAGAGAATAAGTTATACTTAGTATTAATGCTTTCTGACCGCATTCTAGACATCTATGACGTACCTGAGACAGACAATGTAATACCTATTGCTGTTTATGGATTTGCATACGATGCACAGGATTGGCGGTGAACATCATTAGTTAATATTATAGAGGATGGACATAGAACTGAGCAACTTCTTTTGAACCTATATAAGATTAAGGTTACTAGAGAAGCTATGTGAGGAAACATCTTCATAGATGAACAGGTATTCATGAATAATATTAATACTCTTAAAAATCAGAGTATTAAGAACAGATGGTTCCCTGTTAAAATGAGAGACCTTACAAAGCCTATTAGTTCTATGGTGTATGAATTACCACAGACGCAAATAAGTTCAGACTTATATAATAGTCTTGGTATGATTAAGAACAAAGCATTAGCTGAGAGTTTTACAAACGCTACAGCACAATGATTAGGATTGTCTAGTAATAGTGACCCTAACACAGCTACAGCAAGTAAAATCCAGAAGATTAATGCTAATATGATTACTTCATTACAGAACCAAATCCTAGCATATGGTACTAAAGAGTTCGCAGAGTTATATAGAGCGTTCATGTTGTACCATTGGAGGAATAGTTCTAAGAAAGTAATTAGAAGAGTTAATAATGGTTTAAGCTGAACATACAAGAAAGTTAGTAAGAAGGACATCAAGGGAGACTTCTCAATCCTAGTAGTTGACCCTATACTTAAGGACATCATCTACCAAGAGAAGAAAGCAGCATACATGGAACAATACCAGATGCTAGTAAACGACCCTAAGACACCACCATTCTTACTAAATAACATTAGAAGAGCAATCGCATATTATAATTGATTGGATGAGAGCGAGATTGACAGCGTAACAGAGATGTCACCAGAGGATTACCAATGTAAGCAAGACGTACTGTTACTTAATCAGAATGTTTCTATTTTCATCCCAGTCAACTGTAATATACAAATGAGATTACGGTATTATAATAGAGCAGAAGACACAGATGCAAAATTTAGAGCCATACAAGCATTACAATATATGGCTAGCCAATGATTATGAACAGAGGAACAGAATTTAGCAGCACAGCCAAAGGTAACAGATTTCCAGATGGCTGGAGAAAAAGGTAACCCACTTACTAATATAAATTATGACACAATCAACAATTTAGACAGTTGAAGCTGAATGTCTGAGTGAAGTAGATGAAACAGACAATGAGAAAGTCTAAACGTAGGTTGAATGCAGAATATAGATGTTAGTAATGGTATTGGTTAGTTTTATATATTAATATTATGTAATGGCAGCTAAGAGAAAAATTACTATTAGCAGGAAGAAAAAACCTGTAGAAGTAGTAGAAAAACCAGTTGAGACCGTAGTAGAAAATGAAATGGAGAAAGTTAAGGTTGAGGTAGAGACAAAAGCACCAGTCGAAGAAGAAATTGTTGAGAAAGTTGAAGAAAGAAAGGATGCTGATGAAATTCTAGGAGAAGTATGAGGTTCAATCATCACAAAGCCTAGATGAAGGATTAGGTTTGAGGCACAGATGTGAGCATTTCCAATGTTCATGGTTCCAGAAGACATTAGGAGGTATTTACAGAGCCACTGATTTACTACTGAAGTCTACAAGAAGGACAAGGAGTGGTTAGAGAAGCACAATGTAAATATGGAAATAATAGAAAAGTTAAAAAAGTTTTTAACTGAGAGGAACTAAAATGTGGCAAGTTATGAGAGACCTAAACGACCTAATCAAAGAGGAACCGTATAGGGAACAAATCAAACTAGAAGACATCGACAGGTACAAGGCCAAGAGGTATAAGAAGGAAGCATATAGAAAAGCTATACGCAATTACCTCAGAAGGTACCACAAACCTATTGGAATGTTGTCGAAAGAGGACATTGCAATAATGACGGAGTGAATGGACGCAATAGACAGAACGTTGTTCATGGATGAAGTCAAACACTGTCTGGAAACTAATCGAGGGAAGCCAATCTCACGAATAGCTCAGAATAATAAATCCATTTTATTTAGTAAAAAGTAACTATGGCATTAGAACAAGAGCTTCAGGAAGCTGAAGCAAAACAACAAGAGGAAGAAGTAGTTATAAAGAACTTCGACGACCTCACAGATGAAGAAGTTGAGCAGGTTAAAGAACTGTCTCAAAGTGCATGATGGGAAATTCTACTTAAACTTATGAAGAAGAGAGTAGAGAAACAGGAGAAAGACATAATTGTACTAGCTAAAGACAATTGTTTCAATCCTAAGGTTGACGGTTACACTTATTATGAAATCCTATGAGCATTCCTACAAGGTATGTGAGAGATGGAGAGACTAGTAAATGTAGTAACTGCAGACCCAGAAGATGTTAGAAAGGCACAGGAAGCAGTTAGAAATGCTGAAGCAATCATGCGTGGAGAGAAAGTTGAATGAGTTGAATAATACTCTCAAATATTCAATGACCGAAGTTGCAAGTCATTAAACTAATCAATTGCAGACAAGTTGAAGTCTATAAATCAATTCGTGTTCGTACAATGGCACGACTTTACATTGTATTATATTAACCATGACAGACATGGACCAATTAGATGGCGTTGAGGAACAGAAAAAATCAGGTTATGCTGCTTTGAGAGAGAAACATAATCAAGAGATGGCTGACCTCCAAGCTAAATTAGATGCTGAAATTGCTGCTAGAGCTGCAGACAAGAAACTTTACTTCAGTAATACTATGAAAGGTAGAGGTTACGAATGAAATTTCGATGAGTTCGCTGACAAATACTCTTCACTAGACATTAACGATTTAGTTTCATTGTATGAAGGACAGAATGGGAAACCACAACCTGTTCAAGCACCACAGCAAGAGCAACCAGAAATTTGAGCTAAAAGCGTCATCGCATGAGCCAATCCAACAACTGAGGTTGGATGACCTAAGCTCAATGAAATGACTAGTGAACAAGCAATTCAATGGGCTAAAACACAACCTTGGTTCAATAAATAAGTTGGAGAGGCTAAACATTTATTTAGCTTAACATTTTATTTAGATGACTAAAGTTTACAACACTACTAATGGAGATGACAGATTTCAGGTAGCCATTTCTAATAGTACAACACAAGTAGCTCAAAACGCTATGATTAGTGGAAACATCGACGACGCATATAACGTAAATAGTTTCCTAACTTACTTACTTAAAAAATCATTCTTAGAGAATGGAGAACCTTCTACAGTTTTCATGAGATTTGGAGTTAAAGCTTCTCAACAAGGTTACAAGTCAATCACTTGGCCTAGATTAGGAGTTATGAAGACTTCAATCGATGAAGCTAAATTGATTGAGGGAGTTACACCAGACGGACACAAAAATGTTGTTAAGACTGTAACTGCTGCACCTATTCAATTAGGAGACTACTCAATCATTTCAGACGTATTGGATGCTGAAACATTGTTACCAATCGTTGCTGCACAAGGAAGAGAACTAGCTAACAACGCTGGAAGAATTATAGATGAATACATTCAAGATGTACTTGGAAACAGTGACATTTCTGTAATGTATGCTGGTTCAGCTACTTCTCCTGCTACATTATGAGCATCAGATGTAATGGACTTAGACTTAATCCTTAAAGCTTGTACTTACTTAGCTTCTCAAGGACAAGGTGCTGAAAGATTTAAGATTATTATGCACCCTAATGTATTCTTAGACTATGCTAAATCATCTTCTACTAATACATGGTTGAATAAATTAATCTACGAAGACTTCAAAGGAATTAAAGACGGATTTGTAACTGCTGGAGTTAATTACGACATTTACATTTCTGCTAATGTTAAACCATTCGAAGTTGACCCAGACAATCCAGCTTCTGATGATGGAGACGAATTTATGGTATTCCCTACATATGCATTCAGAGATGGTGCTTATGGAGTTGGAACACTTCAAAATCTTCAAACTTTCTACAAACCATTTGGTGCCGCAGGAACTGAAGACCCATTAAATCAGAGATGTACAGTTGGATGGAAATGTATGTATGGATGTGCTGTTCTTAACGACTTATTCATCGTTAAATTGCTTACTAGAGCTGGAACAGACTATGCATGGCAAGAAAAAATACAAGCAGCTTCTTAGTTTGCTTATATACTAGGGGTAGGGAAACTTACTCCTAGGAATAAACAGACTTATTTATTTCCTTAAATAGCAGCATATGGCAACAATAGCAGAGATGTATAACAATCGATGTCTAGAGGAACTCAGATGAGAAACACAGGTCAATAATAAAGTGTGGTTAGCTTGGTTTAATAAGGGTTTCTTAATATTCCAGAAGATGATTTTGGAATATGTTTCTGGTAAACACTCAACTAGTGTTACTTATTTAGACATAGAGAAAGACAAAGATGAGTACCCCCTTCCAGTTTTCGATTGAGAAGAACATGTAGAGGACTTTTACTCTATTGTTCAACTAAGAGTAGCCTACCATGCTAATAAGAATTGAACTCCAATCTATAGAGTATGTAAACCTATAGACTTTTGAGATTATAATATAGCACCAGCAATAAACAAACGAGATGATGACAAACTAGTTGAGAGATGATGAGTACAGAGATGAAAGCCATATATACGAGACAGGATTTCAGAGATTAATCCTAGGTTTATATTCGTACCTACAATAGACAAGACAACAGGTAAATATTCAGCCAGTGTTAAAATCTTTCCTACACCAACAGAAGATGTAGACAAATGATTAACTCTGACTTACAACTTTATGCAACAGTCAGTGAGTTTTTCTCAGGCTTTCCCAACTAATCTAAGTAACTCACTAGACCTAGCTAAACTTAATTTACCTTGGTACTTCTTTGATGCTATTGAAGACTATATAACATTCAGACTTTACCAAGCTGAAAATCCAGAGATGGCACAATGGTACTACCAACAATTCGAACAGACACTACACGACAACATATATGGAATGAATAAAGACAAGAGACCAGTAGAAGAATGATTTGCGAACACTTCATATTTTAGTCATTACTAATTAATCAATGGCAGTAGGAGAAGCAAAGAAACAAGTAAGGAGTGGAAATATAATTTCACAAGTAAGTTGGACTGATGGAACAACACAGGATGTGTACTACTGACTAGACCATAGTTTTCAATACAGTGCTAACATTAATACAGATGATGAGATGCACGGAATTAAACTCTCAAATAGAGCAGCATATACAAGCAGCTACAATAAATGTCAATTAGTTAGTCTTGGTGAACATTGAGTTATGGCATTACCTATTAATGCTCAAGCATGAGATGAGCTATATGCTAAGAGGTTCCAATATAATGGTTACAATGAAAGTCCTAGATGGACTGAATTTGACAATTCAGCTGGTTCTGCTCTTTCTAGTAAATATGACATAGTACCTTGAGTAGTATTTCAGGACAGATTTTGGTTCTGAGCAAATATGAACACTAGTTCAACTACTAATAAGGGTTACTTAATGAATGTACCTATTGATGCTGGTACTGGACATCATGGTACTAGTGACCAAAAAATATTCCTTCCATACGACCATAACGACTATACAGATGAAAGTATTAGCGACATAAACGACAGAGACCCTAATCCTATGCAATGAGGAATTACAGCTATATTAAACTATAACAATACAAGATTGGTGGTTGCGTGTGGAACAGACATATGGGTATACTACCCAGAATTAGACACTTGAGTACAAATAGACTGAAGAGAAGGTTGAACGTGATGGAAGAAAACACTTCATTTTGAGCCAGGAACAACGATTGTTGCTCTGACTTGTACTTTTGAATACTTAAAGGTGCGAGCAGTAGATGAATGATGGAATACTAAGGTTTACTACTACCAAGGAAACAACAACTTAAGAAGTACATTCGTATATAATGAAGTTGATTTGACAGGTGTAAGAGTTCTCCATGTTTATTCTATTAATGGAACGGATTACTATGTTTCTAGTATAGATTGAACTGACTGATTAGTAGACTTCAACAAGATGGTTGGTAATACGCCAGTACCATTATTCCATCAGAGAGCTGGACTTACTAAGTACGACACTAACTTTAAGGCACCTTATTTTGTATGACCTATATGAATAGACTGACCATATAATGATGGTAACTTCTATGTGGCAGATGCTTATTGAGTATTTAAGTTCAGGTATAATCCACAATGATTTGACAAGGGTTATATGAAACGAAGGTTAAATAATAATAAGCAGGTATACTGAGTATGTGAGAATAAAGGTTTCCTTTATGTCTCAGATGAAGATTGATGCTGGGCAATGAGATTATACGACACATGAGTAGATGGTTACCAAGACCAATGAGTTCTGATTTCTAGGGAATATGAAGGAAGAGAATGAGGAACTGTAACTAAAATGTTGGATGAAGTAAGATTAAACTTTGAGCTTAATCCTAACGTTGACCCAACAGACTACTCTTCAAGTGCTGAACCATACTGAACAATAGACATATACGTAAGTCCTAACAATCTACGAAAAAATACACATACATTCACACAGGCTAATCATTGGTACAAAGTAATGAGTATAAAAAAGACTAGTGCATGAACTAGGACGGAGAAATCTAATCTATTAAATGATTTAGGATGAACTAATGGTTCAAGCTTTAAGTTTGATTGGCAGACTATTACATACGCTATAGTAATTACTAGATGAGCAGAGGACCTAGTTACACCTATAGTAAGGCAGATTGACATTAAATACCACTGCAAAGACAAAGTTAATAACGTTTATGACATAAATTAATAATGGAACGATTACAAGAAGACTGACAGCATGAATATAGAGCAACTCCAATGGAGTACCCTATTTCTAGTAATGAGGCTCACTCAACTTACGACCAGTTCATACAGTTGAGAGACACATTAATATATTCTAATAAATATTATGCAGACAGTGCTGGAAGAAGTCTAATAATCTGAACAAAGTTAAACTGAGACCCAACTTGAACCATAGAAATACGAGAACCAAACATCTCAAAGATGTCATTTGAACCTGGTTATGAGAATGACGTTACTAAAATTTGAGATGAGACAAAATGAACATACCTTACGGCACGTTCAGAACATAGTAATAATAAGTTGAGTTGCGACATTAAAAAGTCTGGTAGGTATAAATTACAACATAAGGAACAGTTTATAGACCTAGACAGCACAAGCATAACTAGAATTACTGCATATATAATGCAGCATCAGAAACATGTGACGGTAGAGAATAATCAAGAAATTGTAACTTATACAGACATACCTAGAGCAGTATTTGACTGGGAATGGGATGAGGCTGGCTTCTTTAAGAGAGTAACATCGTTTGGTTACGTAGAATGTGACTTAGCGGCATGAGACTGGTTAGAGTTTATTATGGAAGACCAGAACCAGACACACATAAGCTCAGACTACATACAGACAAACTCCGATTGGCGGAGTGCTGAATATATAGATTTACCTTATAATTCATAACTAAATGGCAGACAAGAGAAACATCCAAGATGAGTTACGCCAGATGACTGACCCTGTAGCATATAGGGACAATCCACAGTCTGGTTACGACAAGTACATAGAATGATGGGATGCTAGCAAGCTTCAGAATGCTGACGTTAATATTAGTCAGTATTGAGATGACAGCTCAGCAGCTAATTATAACAACCAATCTCTATGGGGATGAGAGAACCAGAAATATACATGAGAGAACACACTAGGTTCTCAAGTAGCATATAATCCTAATGCGACATTAGAGTGACTTAATCCAGATTATAAATATGGACAAGCTGCTCAGATGGCTAACTCACAGAATGCTAACTACATTGCTAGCAGGAACGATGAGATTGCATCAGCTTTATATAATGCTTGAAAAACTAGTATACAAGACGTTAATGACTTCCTTTCTACTCAAACAGGATGGGATTATTCTAATGCTAACGAAAGAGCTAACACAGTTGCTTCTGTATGGAAGAGAATATGACAAATAGCAGCACAGAATGACAAACCACAAGACCAGCCTAAACCAGAAAGAGAGACAATTAAGTCTGAAGACACTTCTGGTAAAATATATGGTAAGGCTACAGCAGATGAATGAGAACCAACTGAAGGTATTACTACCCTTTCAGATGCTAATAATATATATAATATGTGATTAGCTAGCAGACAAGCTAATCTAGACACTCTATATAATATGAGTACAGATGTCCTTGCTGCATCATTAGCTACTGGTATAACTCCAATAAGTGAACAAGCTTGGACGGATTACCAAAGAGCATACCCACAATTATATGCTGAAGTTCAGAGAAAAGAGAAAGAACTCAGATGACAAAATGCAGTAAATTCAATTACTACGTGAACTGAGAATAACTCATCTGTAGCTGACACAACTAACTTGGATGCTAACATTACTAATTATGCAGTAAATAATTCTAATCTAAGCGTTAGTGCTACTCAACTTTTAAAGGCTGTTGATGCTGCTTTGGCTTCTAATAATACAGCACAATCTGCAAAGGATTTGATGAACAGTATTCAGAAGGACATGAGTACATTAAAAGACAGACTTTATAATTTAAGAAAAGAAGCAAATACAGTATTTAGATGAGATGCACCAGACTACTTAGTAAATGCTTACATTAATAATAAGTCTCAAGAAATACAACAACAGCTCTCAATCCTAGAAGACAGGTATAGATGAGCATATGACATATATAAGACTGAATTGTCTCATTCTGAATTTGAAGAAGAGATGAAACTTAAACAAGACAGTCTAGATTTGGAGTGGTGGAAGGCAAAAAATTCTAATAAAACAACCACTACAACAACTAGTGACAGCGATTATATGAGAACAGAGAGGAATAATAATCCAACTGCAATGATTACAGAATATGCTAAAATGTTGTGAGGTGTTCTATGAGAAGACTATGAGATTTGAGACAGCTTTGTTTCTGAAAGTTGAGCTACATTATATACAGCTAAACTTATATGAGACCCTGTAGAGAAAACTATAGAGCTATTAGACAGATGATTAGCAAAATGAATGAATATATTCTCATGATGGAGTTATGCTGCAGACTTATGACTTACTAATGAAGTTTGGGCTAATGCAGACGAAAAGAAGAAGAGAGAAATCGTTGAAAAAATGCTGAAGCATGAGTGAGGTAAATTAGAGAATATGTCATATTATAGAGAAAATCCAGGAGTTAGTTCAATAGCAACTAATAAAAGTGGTTATGGTTATAAGGGTTGGGAATATGGTTACGACCCAGCATACGTTGACAGTTACAAGGCTTTCTTAAAATGAGATTTAAGCTGAGTACAATTTTCTAACCTTTTAAAAGTTATGTGAATAGATGAGGCAACGTTTGGTAAATATGTTCAGAACTGGCAACAACACATTCAAAATGAATGAAATGCGGCATGAGTAGATGTTATTAATGACTTGGCCGCACTATGGATTAACTTGCAAAATCTAGAGAGAGTAGATTATGATGAAGAATGAAATCTAACGCTAGATGTAAACTCATGGTTAATGTTCCACTGAAGCACATGAGCAATATTTGACAAATTACTTGCTGAGTTGAAGCTTCAAAGAATGATTAAATCAAAGCAAGACTGAGCCAACTACTGACAGGTAACAGAGAAAGAGTGGGACATGATTGCAAGTGCATCTACGACATTAAAGAAACAAGCAGAGTTTAACTTTGTGTGACTTGGACCAGGAGGTACTGACGAATGATTTACTGATTGATTTATGGATTTGTTAAATGCAACATGGAGGGCTACATTCCATAAAGATTTAACTGCAGATGATTGGGCTACATATATAAGCGACATAGAGAGCGACAGAGCCAATCTAAATCTAGTAAATCTATGAATGGTTAGTATAGATGATGTTGTTGTAAATAGTAATCTATGATGAAATAGCGACAAGCCAAGCGAAAACTCTTGAGGTAATCAAGCTACAAAGGATGCATTATTCTGAAATAAATAATTTTATAACTTAAATATATTCAACATGGCAGATGAGTTAATGAATAACCAAAATCAGGTTGACTGAGTTAGTGCTGATTTACAGCCTAAAGTCTCTCCAATCTCTATTGTTGCTAAAACAGTTAGTGACAATAGAAAAGAGATTAGTAAGAGAACTGATGAACAGGTTATTTCAGATTTATTTAAAAGTTCTAATTCCTTTTACGGTAAAGCTATGGCTAAAAGAAGTAGTGCAACTTCTGCAGAAGAGTTAAAGGCTGCTCAACTAGATGCATTTGCTGCCATGGTTAAATGAAGATGATTAGAGGAGGGTTATAAGGAATGGGAACAGTATGAGACTACTGAGGACATTATATGACATTATATAGACCTAAACAATTCTGAACTAGTTAATAAGAAGCTTGTTAGTTACGCTTATTGAAATAATGGTATATATAAGGACCCATATGACTTCTGAATAGAGATGTGAATAATACAGACACCAGAACAACAGAGATGGTCTAGTTATGAGAGAGACTTAAATATGTTATTCTGAGAGAATATACCTAATTGGATTACTAAGACGTACTGATGGACACAAGAATTTTTACAAAAAATCTGAATGCCAATCAATCTACTTTGAGTATGACAATGGAACGATGTTACTAGTACAGAAAGTGCATGGAACGACGAAGCTAAAATAGTATGAGCAATTGAGAATTACGCACGAAAGAACTTCAATAAACACATAAACGACCTAGATGAATATGAGGTATATAAAGCACTAAACGACTTAAACAATGTGGAGACACTTAAATCTTACGCACCAAATTCCACTAAAGCAATTACTAGAGAGTTGGAGTGAATTGGTGGTACTGTTGCAGAATTAATGTTTCCTGTTGCAACAACCAGTTTTTCATTAGTAGATGAGGTACCTGTTGTATGAGACGTGGTTTCTTGAATTTTGAACAAATATACAACAGCCGTATGACAGCTTTTAAGTCCATTAACATTCCCAGTATACTATAACCTACCTAAGGATGAAAGAATGGAATGGTACAGTTTCTTATGAACAATGTTCTTAATTTGGAACCATAAGAATGGTTGAACCAAATGGGACAACTCAATAAAGACTAAGTTTAATAACTGGCTTAAGAATAAATTTTGATGAGGTTGAGGATGATGAAATGGTGGTTGATGATGAGGTTGAACTAAGTTGTGAGAATTGGCTGTAAAAGAGAATTGACAAATGTCATTATACGATGCTTATAAAGAATGGAAGAATGCAAAGAATGAATTTAAGTTAAAACAGAAAGAAACTCAGAACACTAAGAAGTTAGATGAAAAGGCTGAGAAAATAGTTAACACAAAGACAATTCCAGAGAACAAACAGACTACTGCTGCATTGAGACAACTAGACCCAGAAAGTCTTAAGAAAGTAAAAACATATGAAGAGTTATTCAAGTTAAATGAGGAAAGGTCTAAGACAATAGAAGCACAAGAAAACGCTCTTGCTGAGAGTATTGACAAGAGATGGGGACCAGAAGAAGATGTGTGGGATGTTGAATTAAAGTCTCAGGATTGAATATATGAATGAGAGGCACCAGCAAACCATCCTATTGAGGACTTCATAAAGAAAATGGAACTCATGACAGAAAAAGCTAGTCCAACTGCTAAGAAGGCTGTTAATATAATCAGACAGAAGTATGAGAACTGAGACATAAGTGCTAGAGACTTGGCTAACTTTAAAAGAATATTGTCTAAACAATTCAATCTTTATAAGAATTGAGCAGAATGAAAAGAACTATTAGTTTCTAAGACTGACATAGAGACAACTAGGCAATGATTGAACTATTTGCTCAGAAAAGAATACCAGTGAATACCAGAGTTCCAAGAATTATGAATAGAAAATGTATTTGAGCATCTAGACAGTAAGTGGTCTCCTGTATTAGCTTTGAGGGAGAACTTAATAGACTTAGTTAATAAAGTTAATAAGTTAAAATGACAAATACCAGAAGATGCTTGGTTAAAAGAAATATGAGAGAAAGCTGGTAAGGTAACAAGTTTCCAATGATGGTTAAGTATGGCTGCAGATTGGCTTAAGTGAAAGTGAAGCAAAATGACTGATGCTTTAGACTTCCAGAAGAACCTAAATGCTTCTCTTAAAAAGTTCTCAGAATTAATGAAGGAACTTCCAGATGAGGCATGAAAAGAAATAGACCAGGCATTAGGAGAATACCTTACTAGAAAGTGACAATGACCTAAAGAAGTAGATTGATGATTTGTTGAGTGAGAGGTTATTGACCCATCAAGGTTCTTTGATGATTACTTCGACTTCGAGTGAGAGGCTAATAGAAATGCTTACCTAGAAGATTATGTTAAGGTTGTAGAACCAGAACCAGTAGAATGAATGGGTTATAATGAGAACTTCAACTGAGAGCCAACAACAACTATTAGAGTTACTCCAGAATGATGAGCATGACACTACTGACAGATTATTGAGACTTATAGCAAGACATTAAAAGAAATGTGATTTTCACAGAAGCAGATTGACAAGGTAATTGACACTCTAGAGAAGAATAACTTTAAAATACATAAGGTTGAACCACTATTCACAAACGAAGAACTTGGTATAGTAGAGAAGCCAGATGTTACAGAAAAAACAACTAAAAAGAGTAATAAAAAATCTGAGAAATAATCTTGACTTTAAAGGCTAAATGATTATACATAAGTATGACCTTTAGCCTTTTTACTACACAGATGGAAACAATATTAAGAATTGCATTATATTACTTTGCGGTATACTCATTTGTTCTATGCATCTCCATGTGGACAAATAAGCCTAGAATAATGAAGGAATTTATAATACTGCCACGAACATTAATTAAGTTATTGTGGAAGTGAATTAAGCGGATTGCAGTTCATACATACAAAGCTATTGCTATTGCGGTTATATTCGTTGTATGAGCATTGCTGCATCGATGACCACTAGTAATATTATTAAAGCTGTTTAAGTAGTTATATTCAGACAATATAAACAGGAAGGACAGAGCAATCTGTCTTTTTTGTTAATTCAAAATTGTCCACTATGTGAGTATATTACACTCAGATTTATTTCTATTAAAAAAGATGGAGGTTAAGAACGTTTATATGGATTTAGTAGAAGGTAAAAAGAAAGGTAATGTGTGGAAATTAGAAAGTGAAGCGTTCAAAAAACCAATAGAAATAAAAATCTGTTATGACAACCAAGAGCTTAAACAGTTCTACACGACCTGTGAAGCATTAGACAAAAAGATTGCGGACCAAGAGAGAAGACATGAAGAACTGTGAGGTGAGATTAGGATTTCTTACTGAAACCACAAGGAACTTAAAAACCAAGTAGAGCTGCAGGAGAAAGTAATACAGGAACAGTGAAATAAAATAAGTGAAAATAACTCTGACTTAAAAGAACTATACAAGGAAATAGCAAGTCTAAAAACGACGGTAGAGATGCAAAGTGGCACAATACTCCACTTGCAAGAACAAGTGAAGTTCCTAGAGAAAAAAGCAACGAAACAACCTAGGGTTATACACGACAAATGCTTCATTTCTTGACATGAGGCAGCTGGATTGTGAGTAATTGAGATGTGAGATGGAGATTATTTGTTAATAATGAATACAAAAGTCTGAGAGCATAACGAGTACGTAGAGAACAAGGATGAGTTAATTATAGAGAAAATACACGTAGAAGGTCAGCATTATGTTCCATTCTATAAGTTAGAGTGAGGTACAGCGTTAGACAAGCCTACAGCAACTATATATTATGATTTAGTCTTTATACCACTGTAATGTATGTATATGTAAGTGACAAGTGAAACATAATAATGAAGAGTAATATACAGTTGATGGGGTTATGGAACCAATATAGAGAATACAACACTAGTTATACAATGGAAGACAATCTAATCTTCGAGGAAAATCAGATTAAGAAATATGAGAATAGTAAACAATATATAGAAGACAGTAATAGGTACCATTTAACACACGAGTTAGAGGAAACAAAAAGGAAAAATTCTGAGCTAACAGCCATAGCCAATGCTAAAGTAAGGAAGGAATTGGAATTGGATGTTAAGTGAAAGGAAGCAAATGAGTACCAAAGAAAGATTTATACTTTAAAGAATATGAGATGATTGCAACAATCGTAATGACTTGAGACTGGCAGGAGTTACCAATAGACCTTGGTACAGAGCTAAGCAAGCTTGAGTGAAGGTACACAGCCTGAGACCAGATTACTAATAGTTTTGGTAGTTTGTTCGACAGTTTATGTATAACTGCAGACCAGGACAACCAATGACCAGTCTTAGTAAGTGACTATGCTGAAGACAAGCAAGTCAATGATGGTAACATTGCAGATTTTATAGAACTTCAACCTAGTGGAGAGCTAATGTTGCCTTGGAACAGACAGCTACAAGCATTAAACAGACCATTTGTAATGTGAGAAGCTGGAGACGTAATTAAGGTTGTTGCTAGGTAACAATCAGATTTATTTACTAATTATTTTAAAGATGTTAAAAAGATTATGGGACACAGAAAACAAGAAAATGGTTTTCGCTAAATGACCTAGTGGACACGAATGTCAGGTATGGACGGATGCTGATGGTAGCCATCTATATATTTATGATTGTTCACAATGGTTAGTTTATGACCCTTCAGCTCAATGAGCATCAGAAGCTAAAGAATACTGACCTACTTGGAAAGCATTAGATGATGAAGAAGTTGGTTTCTATGACACTAACGTTCCTACAGAGTTATATAGTTGGGATGAAGGAGATGAAGTAGCATATGCTTTCAAAAACTGAAATGCTACATTACAGAGTGGTAAAGTAACTGAAGGACAAACTCCTACTTATACAGGAGACACTCCTACTAAAGCAGCTACTGCACAATACACATATACATTTGATGACTGGGACCCAGAAGTAGGACCAATCTATAAGAAGACTACATTCAAGGCTACATTTACTTCTACAGTAAACGAGTACACAGTAAGCATAGCATCTAATAACACAGACTATGGAACAGTAGATGAAAGCTCAGTAGAAGATGTACCATATGGAACAGCTATAAGTGCAGCAGACAATGTACTTACTATTGGAACAGGAAGTTCAAAGACAGAAATAACAGCTACAGCAGAAGAAGGGTATGTATTCTCTAGTTGGAATGTAAGTGGAGAAGCATTACCTAGTTCAGTAAGTTGAGCGTTAAGCATTACAGCTACATTTGAAGCTGAACCAGAACCAACAGACCCAGAAGAAAATGATGTAGAATAATTTAACTCTTAATTAAAAAAAGATGGTAGTAAGAGCAGTAGAATGAAAATTACCATATACAGGATGAAAGGCTATAGAGATTACTAATAGAAAGGTAGTAAACCTAAGGCTAAGAGATGAAAATAATCTGATTATATATGACGCTGGAGACAACGAAATATATACAGACTTGCAATTGTGAGATGAGATTAGACCATCATCAGAATTTCCTGTATGAGCTAATGTAGGAAGAGCAATAGAGGACAACGGATGGGACACAACAGGAACGCTAGTATGTTTCAAGACAACCAGTGGGGACAACATAAAGTTGCTGTATGCAGACAACGGAAAGTTGTTTATAGACAATTGAACGTGAACATTCAAACAGATTTATTTAAAGTCTGAAGTGGACGCACTACTAGCTCTTAAACAAGACCTACTTACAGCTGGAGACAACATAACAATAGATGAGCATAATGTAATAAGTGCAACAAATACACTAGGACCAATAGTACACATAGAAGTTCAGGAAATTGAATGATTTGACTGTTGGGTAGTAGATGATGAAGACAAACTAGTAGATTGAGCAATCCTTGTATTTGATGCTTCTAATGCTTCAGATGACGCTAACGACATTGACACTATACGTAACTCAAATTGAGAACTTGTAATGGAACTTGACTACATATTCCCATATTTAAACAATGTTGAGCAATGAGAAATATGAACTTGAATGTTAAGAATTTTAGGGGACAACATTGCCTTCTTTCCACGAGAGGGAATTGGAACAGCAAAATAATTTAACTAACTAACATAACATAAGATGGTAGTAAGACTAAAAGAACCAGACATAAAGCTGACAGCCTGAGATGGAATAGAGATTACAGAGAACAACGTAATCAATGTTCTACTCAGAGAAGCTAATAACCTTATTCACGTTAATGAGGACAGAGAGCTATATGTAGACTTACAACTAGATGACTGAATAGAGCCAGATGACGATTTACCTGTAGGAGTTACTACAGGAAAAATCCTACAAGAAGACTGATGGCAACAGAATGGTATAATCCTAAACCGAAAGACAACTAGTTGAGACTACGTTAGGCTCATATATGCTAACGACTGAAAGCTATATTACGACCCAGGAACTTGAGTATGGAACGAAATAGGATGAGGTGGTGGATGAAGTATAAACGTAGCTACTGCCACTTCGTTATGAGTAATCAAGCTAGGAAGTAATACAGTACAATCGCAAACAGCAGAAACACCAACATCAGCAGTTGGTAGAACTTATGCAGTACAACTAAACTCTAGTAATCAGGCTTTAGTAAATGTACCTTGGGAAGAATATGAAAGCTTACCAGAAGAACAGAACTGACAAGATGAAAGCCTAGTAACTACAGGAGAGAAGTATACTTGGAACCATAAGCAAGACGCATTAACTGCTGGTACTAACATAACAATAAGCAATGGAGTAATAAGTGCTAACATAACAAACGTTTATACCTATAAAGGAAGCGTTGCTAGTCAGAGTAATTTACCTACTTCTTGACAGAGCGTATGAGATGTGTGGCTAGCATTAGACACAGGAATAAGCTATGCTTGGAATGGAACAAGTTGGATTAGTATGGGAAGCACAATAGACCTAAGCAACTACTTCAATAAGCTACAGGATGACAGTGACGACATAACAGAATGACAAAGTCACTTATTTGCTAGTCCATCAGAGAAAGCATATTGGAATGGAAAGCAGGATGCATTAACAGCAGGACAGGGAATAACAATAGACCCTTTAACAAATGTAATAAGCTGAACATTATATACAGCGTGAAGCTGAATTAACATAGATGTGAATAACGTAATAAGCAACCTTAAACCTTTTGACCCAGCTAATGCTTGAGCAACAGGACAGGTGCTAAGAAAGACTAGTACAGGGTACCAATGGAGTAACGAAATAGCAGCAGTAACAAGCGTAAATGGTAGAACTTGAGCTGTTACAGTTTCAGAGTTTTCTCCTACTAATTCTGGTACTACAGGACAGGTACTTAAGAAAACAAGTTCAGGTTACCAATGGGCTAATGAAAGCTGATGAGGATGAGGTGGAACAAGCTACCTAGCAGGTTATGGAATAGACATAACAAATGATGAGATTAGCAACACATTAGCATTTGACCCTAGCAACTCTGGAACAACAGGACAAGTAATTAAAAAGACAAGTAATGGTTACCATTGGGCAGATGATGCAGGATTTGAGCCAGAAAGTACAGGTACAACGTGACAAGTGCTTAAAAAAACAGCAACAGGGTATGATTGGGCTAATGCTTCAGATGGAAACGTTAAATGTTTTGAATTAAATATGACAAGCTATACTCAAGCAGAACTACAAGAGATTATAGCTTGGGTAAATCAAGGAACAGACTACTGAGCTATAATTAAGCAAGTAGTAGGTAGTCAGATTTGAGATGCTTTCTTATATACAAACGTAGAAACTAGTGGCGGTTATATTAACTACCATTTCGTAGGAACTAAATATTATACAGAAGTACATAACGCAACTGCTGGAGACTTTACTAAATTAGGAAACTGAAGGCTTACAATCAAATACGCTAGTGGAACATACTCTCTAGTATTTAGTCAGTTCAATGATGTGGCAAACTTCCTAGAAGTAGAAGCAAGCGACTATGTAACACCATATATACCAACAGCAGATTACCAACCAGCTACAAAGAAATACGTAGATGACCACGGAGTACCAACGAGTGGAACTACAGGTTATGTACTAACTAAGACAGCTAGTGGTTACTGATGGTCTGCACCAGCAAGTGGATGAGTAACATCAGTAAACTGACAGACTTGAGCAGTAACAGTAAACGAAGTACCATCAAGCTGAACAACAAACTACTTACTACAGAAAACAGCTAATGGTTATGCTTGGGCTAATGCTTTATGAAACTATGTACAATGACCAGGTTCATCAACGGATGCTCATTTAGCAGTATTTGATGGTACAACAGGAAAGATTATTAAGGATGGATGAGCAGTACCTACAGGAGTACCTAGTTGAGGAAGTAACTGACAAGTATTAACAATGGTAAGTGGAAGTCCTGCTTGGGCTAACGCTAGTGGTGGTTGAGATGTACAAGTAAGTACACAAGCTAATAATATATTAACAAGCTGAATGAAAATCTGGGCAGGAACGGAGGCAAACTACTCTAACCTATGAACGTATGACAACAACACAGTTTATTTAACCATCTAAAAGAAATCAGATTTATTTTTGATGTTTATAAGTTATGTGAAATAAGATTAAAAGAATATTAGTCTGAACACAACAGGTACGACCACCTATAACAAGTTTTACTTATGATTTTGCAAATAAAAGTGTCTCAACTCTGACTAACGATTGATGGGAACGACCAGATTGAAGTAGTGGTGTTTCTTTTAGTTCTGCTTGAATGTATAAATCTGGCAGTGGTTATAAGAGAGCAATATACCCTATGTCGTTTGCTTGAGCTAACGAAATAACAATAACGTGACATATTTATAATTCGTCTGACAGAGACTTCGCTATGTGATTAGAGTATTATAATGGCTCAACTTGGAATACTGCAACAATAATGTGGTCTACAAGTTATTCGGACACAAAATTAAGGGTGCGGAACACATCTAATACTTTAATAGACACATTATTTTCTGGTGGTGCATTACCTAGTGGTGACCATACGGTAGTTATAACTATAAATATATGAAATAAGACAGTTAGCTTTTCAGATGGTACTAACAGTGGAAGTTATACTCTAACAGACGCAGATGTAACAGCCATAAGCTCATCTAATTGAATAAGGTGTGCAGTAGCAAAAAGTTGAAATGTTTTCAAAGATGTAGCGGTAACAATAAGTTAAATCAGATTTATTTCTTTCTTTTCTTTCTTTATATTTAATTAATACATATAAATAATGGGAGTATATTTATACCCAAGTGGAACAGAGAACTCACTCCAAAACGCTTATATAGGAGAGTATGTAGAATGAAGATGGACACCGACAAGCCATACATTGTTATACTGTCCATTAAACGAAAATATAAATGATGTCACATGAAATCATACAATGACAAGTGTAACATGAACTTATGGGGGGGTTACTAAAGACAGTACTGGATTTTATTATTTTAATTGAGGTTATATAAAATCTGAAAGCTGGACATGACCAAAACAATGTACACTTTCTGGTTGGTTTAATAGAGCCACAAAAAGTCAAACTTGGGCACAGGGGTATGCTTTGTCTATGCACTTCTCAACTCCAGAAGCTCAACCATACCATACTGTTGCATTTAATATAGGGAAAACAGCAGCAGAAACTGCTGCCATTATTTGTCCTGTGTCTTGAAGTTCCTATTGAAGTAAAATAAACGTTAAACCATCACAGCCAACAATCTGAACTTGGACACAGTGGACTATGACTTATAGTTCTAGCGATTGATTAAAATTATATGTAGATTGAGTATTAGCAGGAGAGACTAGTGGTGGTGCTGACATTTACCAATATAATATGCCAACTGAGATTTGAGCTACAGCAAATCAGTACCAATATTACCAAGGTTACATTGCAGAGGTTATATATGAAGACAAAGTACGAACTCCATCAGAAGTAACTATGCGGTATAATCAAAGCAAGTGAAGATTTATTTAATTACTTAACATAAGAATGAAGTTTCGGACAAGTACAAGTATAACAAAAAACAAAAATCTGAATAAATTTATTTCTTAACTTTAGATTAAAATGCCAGAGGCAGAATGAGCAATAGTAAATGTAGCGTGATGATTAACGCTATGAGTAATCTTAGAATACTTCTGAATAGGAGGAGAAACTCTGATTATTCTTAGTGCTATGCTACTACTAGACCGAATATTTTGAGTAGTGGACGCTTTTATGCAATGAACATTGGAGAGTAAACTAATGGTTAGAGGATTAATAAAAAAGCTGACTAGATGGTGCTTTCCATTCATAGTAATAGGGGTGCTTAGATGAGCAGGATTTGACAGCACAGAGCTTATTACTACGGCTATGCTTTCAATCCTAATCGTAGCAGAGGGTTATTCAGTAATAGGACATATATACTCAATTAACTATAAACAAGCTCTGCCTGAAATTGATTGCCTCAAAATGCTATTTGAACGAATTGCCAAGCTGTTTAGATGAAAAGTTGAAGACACTCTTAAAGAGGAAAAGGAGGAGAAAAAATCAGATTAGTTTATTTCATAACCTATAAACAAAATGCCATATTACATAGTTAATACTGATTTAGGTTATAAAATATGTATGGAAAAAGATTGAGTTAAAAAGCGGTATGATGTTAGGTGACAGCGGAATGAGAATAAGAACCATTCTAGAATATTCTTTCACAGAGTAGATGCAGAGGGTGCTTTAACTATTCTAAGGATTAAATGAAGAACAGAAGAAACTTCAGAAGACCAAGACGAACAAAAAGAAAAATCAGAAAAGCAATCGTGGTCTGAATTATAATCACATTGCTGCTTTTACTTACTGGTTTTGTATGGTAGACAAGTTTTACGAACCTATAGAGGAGTTAATTGAATATATAGTGAAGTGGTGGGGGGAGAGAAGATTAAGAAAAAAGATTTTATTCTATAAAGAAAAAAGTCTGAATGAAAAAGGACAATGAGAAGACTAGTACACATCATATAGTCTGCCGTTCACGTTACGGTAGTTCTGACAAGCATAATCTCATTGAACTTAGGAAGACCACTCACGAAGCTTTACACACTCTTTTTGCTAACCAATTGTTAGCAGAACAACTGATTACTACAGTTAATATTTCTAGTAAGGCTCTAAGACCAGAAGTTAAGGAACGATTACTAGAAACATTGACTGCACACGAAGCTGACGACTTAGAATTTTGGTACAAGCCTGAATGTTTTAAATAGTCAGCTTTTTCTTTTTTTAGCTTTTACTGAACCAAAAAATGTGAAAACTAACAGAAGAACAAATCCACACTATTAATTCCTACCATCCAGACTTTAGTAATAACGAAATAGCTAAAGAGATGGGAATAAACAGGAAAACCGTTGCTAAGTACAGAGAGAAAGTTCAGAAAGAAGCTAGCGACGTTTTAACTGGTAAGGAAGAACAGATGCGGCTACAAAGAAAAACTCAACCACAAGTCTCAAAGGGAGACAAAAAGAAACTAGAGCTATTGGAACACTATTCTCCTAAAGATGTTGAAGAGATGCTGAACTATATAGCTATGAACACTAAGAAGGAAATAGACAAAACGATTTGAGAACCAGGACATTTAAAATTCTGACTAGTCTCAGACACACACTTCTGAAACAGGCAAGCTGCAAGAGATGAGTTATGAGAGTTTTACGAGAGAGCTAAGGATGCTGGAGTTGAATGTTTCGTACACGCTGGAGACATAGTAGATGGTAACGATGTTTACCAATGACAACAATTTGAGCAAGACAAGGTCTGATTTGAAGCACAATTACAAGACATTAGAGACAACTACCCTAACGTTTGATTACCTACCTACTTTATTGGATGAAACCACGATGAGAAATTCCTAAAGCAGAACTGAATAAACATCTGTAAAGCAATAGAGACTGTAAGACAAGACTTAGTTAATCTGGGTTTCTATGATGCAAGGTTAAAGCTGAATGGAATAGACATAAACCTTCATCATTGAGGTGGTTCACTCTCCTACGCTAAGGATTACAAAATGAAGAGGTATTTAGATGGATTGCCAGTAGAGAACCAGCCAGACATATTTGCTCTGGGACACTACCATACCGCTCTTTATGACCTTCATAGATGAATACACGCATTTATGCCAGGTGCTTTCTTAAAGGAGAACTTACTAGCTAAGAGGTTCAATCTAGGAAACATAATAGGTGGATGGATTATAGAGATGGACAAGAATGAGAAATGAGAAAGCAGGATTAATATGGAATTTTTAAAACTTAACTAATAAAATAAATGACAACAGACAAAACAAAGAGAACGCCTTGTGAGGTGTGGACAAGAGTAATGGGGTACCTTAGACCAGTTTCACATTACAACACTTGAAAAAAATCTGAATTTTATTCCAGAAAGTATTTCAATCTGGAGAAAGTAAACAATTCAGAATTTATTAAAAAGTTTTTACCTTCTAAAGAACAATAATGGATTACGAAAAGTACAATGGATGTTTAACTCTACCTTCAGAGTTTTCAGATGCTAGAGACTTTAAAGCTGAAGAAACAATTGAGTTAGACTGGTCCATCAAGCTTCCTAAACACTTTTCTCTAGGAGAATGGATTTACTCTACTAATTACCAAAATGGATGGGGTTCGTGTACTTCTAATGCTACTAGTCATGGTGTTCAGATTTTAGAAGTTAAATCTAAATGAGTTAAACCAGTAAGTAGTAATCTGATTACTCCAAATCGAAAAGACTTATGGACAAAGATGGGACATAATCTTAAGGATTATAATGACAGTTGAGATTACGTAGAAAAAGCAGTTAGTACCGCTCTCAAAATGTGAATAAGCAATGAAGAATGAGGTGAGAGTACATTTGATGGTTATTGTGTAGAGGATTGGTCTACTACGGACAAATGAATAGAAAGGATTAAGCGTTATTTATATAACTGAAACCCTGTTGTATGGTGTTTAAGAGGTAATGCTAATACACGAAAGGAACTGACTAGTGGACAATTAAAAACATATGTAGAAGTAAAAGACAGGACAGGATGACACGCTATATGTTGTGTTGGATGGGATGAATGAGGATTATGGTTTGTAAATAGTTGGAGGACAAATGATTGAAAGGGATTAAAAAGCAGATTTTATGTAACGTATGATTTTCTTAAGAATGCTGGTTCAATGTTTAACCGAAGGTATTGGTTACCATTCAAAAAGGAACAGGCTAAAGACGACCCTGAATATATAAAAAGAAAGAATGGTTATATAGCCATCCTCAAATTACTAAAGAAAACATACCCTATTGAAAATTCCAATATGCAACAAGCCATTGAAGGTTTCAGTAAAGTATGTAGGAAGGAGTACCCTGAGATTAATGAGGAACTACCAATAAATAGCTAGCAGTTTTTGTCATTATAAAAAAGGAGAGCGTTTAACTCTCCTTTTTGTTTATTGCTTCTAATACCATTTTGATTGACCTAAGTGCAATTTCTACATCGTACTCATCAGACATTAAGAATGTCTCGCACCACTTAAAGTCTTCATCAGTTTCATTTTCTTTTTTGTAAACAAGCAACGCTCTAGCTCATCTAGTTCAGTTGTTAATCTGAAGGCATACTCAATAGCTTTCTAATAAAGCATCGCATTGTTTCCAGAGCTTGTCGTTAAGCTCTACAAGTGATTGTGTTTTCTCCATCGTAAAGGCAGGTAGAATATAAAAATGTTGGTACTACTATGTACATAAATGTATGTTAAATACCACCAACACCTTTATTTTAAGGATTTTACTTGCAATTACAAGGGATTTTTTTGTGAGTTGTCAATTGGCATCTGACTAATCAGATTTTTTCTTATATTTTTCTCTATACTCTTTAGCAACTTCTCTATTTCTAATATTAGTACAGTGTACACATAATTCTCTTCTACCTTTCTTCTCTATTTCTTTTCAGCATTCCTTACATTTGATTTTCATTTGTTATAGTATTCAAAATAAAACTTATAAGGTCTACTAGTTTCTCCATTAAACTCTTGGTCTACTAGTTTACGACAATCATTACATCGTAGTCGTATTTTGCTTTCTATTTCCTTTCAGCATTTTCTACATTGGTTTCTCATTATATAAACTTAATAAATAAATCTGATTACTTTCTTCTCAACTCCCATTGTGGAGTAGTGGAGGTAAGTGTAATTAAATCGTATTCAGCAGAGTTAAATATTCTCTGTTTTTTAAGCTGTTCTAATTCTTCTTTCAGCTTTTTATTCTCTTTTTCTAACCTAAAGCAATCATTATATTTAGTAATAACTAATTCTACTAACTGTTTCTTACTTAGTGAATTAAAATCTATTGTGTCTGGTGTCATTCTCTCCATAGGTAAATAATATAAAAGTCTAGTCGTAATTCTCTGTTTTCTCTAAAACTTCTTTACATAATTTTTCTGTGTCTTCCATACTATACCCTTTAATCTGACATAACAATATTAACATCATTCTTAGTATGTTTCTAATTTCTTTTAATTCAGATTTTTCTTTTTTCTTTTCCATCTGTTATAAACTTAATAAATAAATCTGATTAGTCTTCTGGCACTTCTCTTAAAGTATTTATGGCACCATTCATTCGGTCTTCTAATTCTATTTTTAATCTCTCATTCTCCTCTCTCAGCTTTCTATTTTCTTCCATAAGCCATTTATTCTCTTTATATAATCACTCTCGTGTTAATTCTGCTACTGCATTTTGGTCAGAATTTTCTTTTCTCTTTCTCATTTTACTTCAAAATAGAAATTAAAAACTGAATAGGCTCATCTTGTATTGCTAAATACATTAAAAGATTATTTACATCTCCATTAAAAAAGTCTATGTCAGGGTAGCCATCTAAATCTATTTTCTCATTCTCTACTAACCATTTAATAAATCAGTATTGCTTAGAAATAATCAACAACTCTGCTTGCTGAGCCTTTAAGTTGTCTAAACTGAAAGTGTAGCCATTGTAATGCCATTGTGTTATTCAGCTTTGTTTCTTTACTATTTCTCTCCTATGCTTATTAAGTAGTTCTATAAGTTTCTCCATTTGTATAACATATAAAATAAATTTATATAAGGCTAGTCTGCATCCTAGCCAGTAAATGTATTGAGTTATTTATTCTTTGTCTTACCGCTGCAATGCAGTGCAGCCAGGGTCTCCATGACGTAAATTTCTAACGCTCTTGCCATTACTGAACAAGACTACCCCTAGCAGTTTAACGACATGCTGGTCTAGTATATGCTAATCTGGTACTGTCGGTATAGCCATAATGCTATAATCTCTATTACCAGTATTAATGCTAATCGTCTCATAGTTTGATTGCTACAGTATAAAACTCTTCTTCTGGTATTACCCATAACTTCGCTGTGCCATCATCTCATCATTGACATGCTACTTTAGTAGTGGAAGCCATCAGTAATTCTAATAACTTTCCCCTTTTAGCACAATAGAAATGGTCTCATAGCTTGTAGACAAAATAATCAGCTTTACTAATCGCCACTCCACTAGGTTGTCAATGACATTCATACTCAATTCATACGCACTTGGATGTTGGGTAGATGCCATCATATTTTAACTCGTACGTGGATGCTGTACCATCCTTGCTTCGTGCTTTAACATCATAATCAGGAAACTTTCATTGTGGTCGCTCTATGTTAGTATACTTGTCAGTCTCTGAAAGTCTGTATATAAACTCTAATTCAACCAGCTTTCCCTTCTTTAAATCTTCTTCTCGCTTCATTCACTAAAGGTTAAATATAAATCTGTTCCTAACATAGTCTTTACACTTCATTCAATGTACTTTCCTGTCAGGTCAATAAAATGGTGTTCACGTACTCCACTTCTTGTAGCAATAATCCACTTGGAATTTCCAGTCTGTGAAATACTCACTTGGTATGTTATGGTACCTGTTGTTCATCTGACATAGTCAAAACGCATGACCCCTGTCCCCAACTGTGTTTATGTTCCAATTACCATTCTCACATTCCATCATTAGAACGAAGTCTAATCCACCTAAATCGTAAGCATATTGAATTATGGCTTGTCTTTGGTCTTCAGATGAAAATCCAGAGTGGTGTATTGTTTGAGTGGACACTTGTTCCACTGGACTATAGTCGAACCCATAATCCAGTGGTTTGGCAACAGTAGTACCTAGTAAAACTCGTCATAAAATACTCAACATTTTTTTGATTAAAGACTAAATTTTAACTGAAAGGCAAATCTGCTGGTTCATCATCTATACCCATGTGGTTCTTGTAAGCTTCACGTAGTTGACTTTCTTCAACTTCTCCAACTTCGTACTTATTCTTAATTTTGTTTATGAAGTCATCTTCATCTAGACAGCTCTCCATAAACTTTGTAGATTTAGTTGCTTTAAGGAACCATCCATTTGGATTAGATGTTTCTTTTGTTTCTTCTTTTGGTTCTTCTTTAACTTCAGCTTTCTCTACTTTCTTTTCCTTTCAATGTGTATTAGTAGCATCAGCATCCTTTACATCATCTATACAGAATAATCAATTGAGTGCATATTTCCTTGCATAGCTGGAAGCTGCTCAAGTTATTTGTGCTGCATCCATTCATTTCTTTGTTTCTTCTTCTCTAGCATAAGCAACATTCTGTTCTATAACTTCTCCTGTCTCTGCATCTCTTAATGTAGCTGTAGCTTCAACATATACTCTTCATCCTACTTCAACCATATTGTCTGAAATAGTTAGAGTTGTGTTTGTCTCGTAAAGTAATGGTTTAACTGCTTCTAGTATGTCTTCACAACTTCTATAGTTGTACCCACCAAAAGCATTCTTTTGATTTTTAGGTGCCTTAAGGCTAGCCTGGATTAATAATAATTGTGATGTTTTCATTGTGATTAATGATTAATAAATAAATTACTTAAGTTCCTTTCGAACATACATGTCTTCATCTGAAGTCCATTCTATTCCATGCTCTTCTAAAAGCTCATGAAATCTGTCTCTTACTTCTTCTTCAGATGCATTCAGGGGACATCGCTCTACTTCTTCTTTGTTAATGTAGATGTGGTAGTAGCCTTTCTCATGGTCCCACTCTTCTTCAAATCTGTAGAAGTGGTCTCAATAGCATCTGTGCAAGACTTTGTTTCAGACTTGCTTAATGTTTGGATTTTTCATTGTTCTTTTGATTAGAAGCTAAAAGGTTATTTTTGTTTTTGTAAGTTTTGTATTTGTCTCATCAGACATTGTTTAACTTGTTCGTGATGGCATTTATTGTACTTCATACGAAGCTGCAATATTCTGTTCTGCCTTGTAATCTCACGTAGAAGCTCAACCTTCTTTAATGTTTCTGGTTTCATTTAATTATGATTAAAGGTTAAAATACTTTCGGTCTATTTCTTCTGGATTGTTTACTGGCTGTGTTGCCATAAGTTCTCAATCCACATAGAAGCTGGCTACATACTTTTTTCCGATGGTGTATGTATTCTTCTTAACCACCACACACCTGTCTAGATGTATACTCCTTTGTATAGGAAGTCTCCTCTGTCGAAGGCGATTTCGTATTGCTTTAATTCTCCCCATGTTCTGTCTTTGTAAACTTTTAAAAAGGTTTCATCATCATCTCTTATGTACTCCACAACCATAAATGCATCATCTCATAGTTTACCACTTCATCTCATTTGAGAAATGTCTCTTCTGTCTAGTGGTCAATTCTTCTTCTTAAAGTGGTGCAATAGTACAACACACACATTCTTCTGGATGCAAAAGCTCAATAATTTTGAACTTATGTCAGCTGTTTGTGATGCTTCACTGTCTCAATTACCCACAATAAATCCAAGATTGTCTATGAAGAATAAGCTAGTTCACTTCTCATTCATTTCTTCCATCGAAGCTATTAATGTCTCAACTGTTATTTTATGTCCCACATTCAGCATCTGTATGTCTTTATTCCTGAAGTTGCGGTATTCTTGTTCGTATAACTTCTCCTTCTCTTCTCACCATGTTCCTTCGTTATACTCTTCTCTAGTTATTCAGGCTCTCTTCATTGCATAACGCATGGCTATATTCTCTACACTGTCTTCTAGTACGAAGTAGCAACATCATGGATTTTTTCTTGCTGCAAATGTTGCAAATGTTGTCTTTCAGGCTCATGTCTCTCACAATAGGATTATTAACTGTCCCTTCTTCATCTTACCAAGTGCATCATCCAGTCATTTGTTTCACCAAGTGAAATCTGGCTTTACTAACTTTGGTACTTCTGTAGGATTGTATATTAACTCTTCTATATTCAGCTTTACTGTCTTCTTCTCTTCTAATTCTGGATGGCTTCTCTTCAAGTAGCTTGCTAGCTCTTTCCAATCCACTAGTCAATACCACTTTAGCCATTGTATTCGTGTAGGTCATCATTTGTCAGATGAACCTATTAGTCAGTTCCTGTCAATCCAGCATCCAGTAGACTTCCCATTACAATAAATCTGTTCTGTACCGCTGGAATTACGTTTGAATGAAATCAAATCATTTCACACTCGACTTGTTCCACTCAACTCTTCTAGCATCATCTTACTGTCAAGCTCTCATGCTTTTGTTCGGAAGCTGTCATTGTCATTCATATGTACGTTTAGTTGTTCCCTTTGTTTAACTCTTCCTGGAGTTGTGTCTGACTGATTTGGGAATGCTTCATACACCTGTTCTACTGTATAGTATTCCTTACTACTCAAGTCAGCTCTATACTCTACCATTACCTTTTCTCATTTCTGATGGTAGAAGCCAGGTATTCTTAACACTCTTGCTGTGTCGCTACATACTTTAGCATCTCAATTGTAGTAGTTCTTCAGTCATCGGTTTCAGTTTGTGAATTGTTCTTCTGTTAGCTCATCTTTAGCTAGGTAGTAAAGATGGAAGCCATGTACACTTTCTACTACTAGTGATGGTAGAAGTGGTGCATTACCAATCAAATCTAATTGCTCATCTTTAGTTCCTGTGTCAATGTCGCAAATCCACGTTTGGATTTTTACCACACTTTCTTTATTTCTTTTTCCGCTTTCCATTGGATTTACAGAGAAGTAAATTCCATATGGATGCTCTTCTTGAAGCTTCTCACACCAATCTAGATTAGCTCTAGACATTGGCATGATTTTTGAGTTAGCCTTCTCTTCTTTGTCTTGTTCGTTGAATGTTTGAATGGAACAATCCTTGAAGTTTGGGTAAACGTTAGCTCGTTCAATTAAATTTTGGTTCATTGTTATAAGGTTAGGGTTAAAGTTTTTTTCCAGGCCTGGTATTCATTCTCTGTCTGGTCGGTCCAGTACATTGACTTCCATTGTCTTTCCATAGCCTGATTGAGTGCAAATCTAAATCTAGTGGATGTGTCTCATCTAGGAGAGTTAAATCTCACAGTCTCTATACACACACTCAATTGCTGTATAAATCCACTAGTAGTTTTGTATGCTCTGTCTTTCTTGCTTTGTTTGTATTCAGCTCGTTCTCTAACTAGAGAAGTGTCTCATAACTTTTTCACTAACACTTCATTCTTCTCATACTCATCCACTAGTTCACTCACACTAGGAATACTCTTTCTTTCTTTTAATATATTTTCTTTCTTATTCTCTATTTTCTTATTCTCTATTTCATTACATTTTGTAAAGTCAGAGATTACATTTTGTAATGTAGCTACATTACATTTTGTAATGTCGGCTAATCTTATAAATCTAGTTTTTCATCAGCTAGCCTTCATCCTGTATGTAAGCTCAATAAGTCAGTCTTCATTTAGTTTTTTGATTGCTAACGAAATTGTTTTTTCGGATGTGTTAAGCATCTTTGCTAATTGTTCGTTAGTGCAATAGAATTTTTCATTGCTAGACAAGAAGAAAGACATAAATCAGAATACTGTGGTTTCTATTAAAGAATATTTCTGTAGCATTCTAGGATTTACAGGTATGAATTGCGGATTTAGAATTAAATCAGCATTCATTTTGTTTATTTTTTGTTCTTCTTTTTCATCTTCACTATAAGTGAATAATGTATTTTCTACCATACATCATTCTTCACTAGTGATTATACTTCAATCTACTGCTTCCATAAAGTTCACTGGTTAATAAAATAAATGATGCGGCTTATAAAATTTAAGTAAACAAAAAGAGTAAACTTAATAAGCCGAGTTGTTTGAGGTGGCTATAGGTACATGGAAAACCCTTTATTTCCTCATACCAACCACAGCTTATTAAATCTACTCTTGCTGTGTCCACCATGTCTTTATAGCCTAAATGTAATGAACACAGTCGACTTCGAGTTCTCTGTTAGACAGCAAAGAAAAAAGCCGACTACGTTATGTAATCGACTTTCGTATTTCAGTATTAAACTTCATTACGAGTGGTGGGGTTCGAACCCACGACCTTGTCCTTAAGAGGGACCTGCTCTACCAGCTAAGCTACACACCCATGCTAGTTAGGTTCTAACTCCACTGCACCATCGATTACATCATTACATTTAAGTTTATAAGAAAATGGAATACAAAGTCAAGAGATTTTTTATTTCCAGTTCACAACTATGCAAATACCAAATCTACCTTACTCCTAAGATTAGATTTCAGAACATGCAAATAAGTTTGAGTTGTCTGGATGTCTGTATGACCTAGTAATTCCTGGATTTCCTTAATATTCATTCAGCTTTCTAATAGCCTTGTAGCATAAGAATGTCTCAATGAATGTACTGTTATTCTTTTTCCTAAATTTAAGCCATCTGAATACTTCTTAATCCTTTCACATACTGTTTGTTTAGTAATAGGATTTCAGTAATCATAGCCTGAATTATGAGAAATAAAAACAAAATCTGAAGGTTTTTCCACTATTCATGTTCGTGGAATAGGGTTATTCCTTTCTTCTAAATATTGGTTTAGAAGTTCCTTGCTAGAATTGGTAAAGAATACCCATCTAGTTTTGTTTCATTTCCCTGTTATTCTTGTTTCTCAATCTAGAACATCATCTACTTTCAATCCAAGCATTTCTGAAAGTCTCAATCCACTAGTATAACCTATGTTGCATAGTAGCTGCATACGTAGTGAGTTAATCCTGTATTTTTCATAGCTTCAGATGTAGCTCATCAGCATATGAAATTCATCTTCAGTTATGCATTGAATATAGTCAGATTTTATTCTTTTTTGTTCTATTTTCCTATAATCCAATCCTTCATCATACATATAGTTAATAAACTTTAGAAAAGATTTCAAAGCTGTTAGTTTAGTTTGGATTGTGGCTGGTGAAAGATTAGGTTTAACCGAATAGTAAATTGAATTACGTGGTGTTTTTTCTTCTCTTAAATAGCTCTTCCAATCTTCAACTCATTTCAGTGTTATTTCTTCTGTGTTTATATTTCCATCTGTACTAATAAAGTCAAAAAATCATCTAGTGTCTGTTAAATAGTTTTGTAAAGTGTTTTGAGAATAGTCTCTATTGATTAAATATTGTTTCCATTCTCCTAGAATTTGGTTAGTGATTTTCATGGTAATATAGGTTAGAAAGTAAAACAAGAAAATAAAATCCTAGATTGCTCTAGGATGATTACTCAATTTTACCTTATTCCTTTTTTATTTTCACAGCTCTATGGCTAGTGTATTTCAGGTTCTTCTCTTATATAAAGCTCTAATCTCATCTAATCTAATATACATAATCCTGTATGGTTTACTGTTCTCTCAATTCTTATACCTATATAAAGCTGGTCCACTGTCTACTCTCACAGGTAAATACCTGTTGCTGTGTTTCACAGTCTTCTCATCAATACCATCCATATAAGACAGTTGTGCAATTGAATAGCATTTCACCAGTTCTCATGCTGTATTGTCTCTATGGTCTCTTAATTCAAAAATCTGCGGTTCTGACAACTTTCTTTTAATAGTCATTTTGTTAAGGTTAGGATGTAAATCTCTTGCATTTTAATGAAATAAAGTTATAAGTCAAATAGTTTCATTGTGATTGTGAAACTAAAGGTTAGGGAAGACAGGACTTTATTGTCCTGTTTTTCTAATTAAAAACATCCCAATCATCTAGAATGTTATATATAGTCTTGCATGAAAGCCATTCCCCATGTGGACTTCGGCATCATGTTTCAAAATCTCTACTATTAATAGTAGCTTCAACATCAATGCTGTTTTTTTCATCTCTAACACAATTGATTAATCCTGCATTTTCTAATGCATAAACAAAGTCTTCTCTAGTCATTCTCTTTTTGATTAGGTAAATAAAGTTCTATGGCAATAGTATTTCAACTAGTCCATATATAGCTTCGGTCAAGCTTTTGGTTATTGTAAGTAAACTCCAGTTCATATTTGTATTTTCAATCATCTATTCTCTGAAGTCTCTTTATAAATTCTTTTACTGTCATTTTTCTTCGTTAGCATCTAAAACTTTTTTTGTTGGGTTTCATTCAGTAATAAGCTCTTGGTCATCATACTCAAAAGTATACCACTCTAATCCTTCCGCTCAACAGTTCCCACAAGTTCGTGGGAAGCACATACTTTCGTTTTCTAATTGTAAATGTCCATAATCTAATTGCATCTTTCAGCAATAGGGACATACTCACATTGACATTTTAATCATTGGTTAAAATATAAAAGCTGTCTACATTTAAGTAGCAATGTTTTACATCTGCTCGATTGTTAAATGTTCAATCTCGGTATTTCATTCTGATTTTTGCATTTTTGTCTTCAACCTTTTGAAGTTTATTAATTAGTTGTTGTATAGTCATTGTTGTTTTGGTTAATCATCTAAATAGCCTTTCACGAATTTGCATGTATTTCACAAATCCTTTTCAGCTTGTTTCCAGTTCAGCTTTTTATTTCTCTTGTCTCAATTGTTGCATAATAATACCTTTCTATTCAGCTTAATCTTGTCTTCTCCATAATCTCATCCAGATTGGCATCGTAAATCATACCATGCTTTTCTGTCATTTATTCCATAGTTCACATAATAAATGTATTCGGCATCTCAATGGCAAGGTCGTGCTTGCTCAAATCATCCAATATTTGCAATACATTGGATTAAAGTAGAATTGTTCCATCATTTTCATTTCAGCATTCTGTTTACTCATTTTCTCCATTTCTCTAAAGCTTTCTCAAGCTCTACTCCTAAATACTCTACATACCCATCTCGATGATGGTATAATTTAATGTCTAATTCATCGTTTCATCAATGAATATAAACTGTTGCTCTTGTACTCATGATTGTTAATTGGTTAAAGGTTAAATAAGTTTTGCTATACTCATAAGCTCATTATAAGCTTTAGTAAGCTCTTCATCAGTTTTGGCTTCTCGACTGGCTCTTGCTTCTTTCATAAGTCTGTTGAACTCATTAGGTTCACAAAAGCTTTTAAAAGCCTTGTTAGGAGTTAATAAAAACTCAATCATTTCTTTTCTTGTCATGATTGTGTAAGGTTAGTAAGGTAAAATATTTCAGTCATCATCTAGCTTCAGATTTCTATTACTTATATAATCATCCGCTTCATCTGACAAGTCTCACATTTCTCACATACATACTGGTCTATTGTTTACTTTCTCAAAATATTCAACAACAGCACAGTTGACTTCTTCTTCATTTACAAATGTATATGCATCCATATATTCATAAAATTGTTTATAGTCAGCATCTACTAGTTTGTTTTTAACTTCTTTTCTTTCTTCTTCAGTTGCTTCTTCTAAAAACTCATATAAAGAGTACCATTTGTCTTCATTCTCTACAATTTCTTGTAGCATTGTACCTAATGTTTTTAATTCTTCATTGGTTTCTCAATGGTATATTTTTTCTAGTTCCATGATTGTGATTGATTAAAGGTTAAAAGTATGGATTAGCTCGAAGAATTGCTCTTCTTTTTCTTCCAGAATTTTCTTCTTATTTTCCAAGCAATAATCATCTGTTATTGCCTTGTCAAATACTATTTGATTATATTCCCCATGCTCTCATAGGTAGTTAATTATACAGGTTCAATCTGGCTTTATTACAAGTCAGGTTGTTCCTAAATCTTTAAAAAGATTTCAATCTTCTAAAGTCTCTCGTTCCATGTTTTCTAAAGGTTAGGATGTAAATTAATCAATAGTCTGAAAATAGTATTTTCATTCTTCTGTGTTATAGTCAAATTTACTACAATTGAAGTCATGCATCTTTTCCCATACTTTCCCAAATGTTGTACTATTGTTTTTTTCATCTGTTAAGTCTGGGTATTCATTATACATCCATCATTTCCAATTTATAAACATCTCTAATTCAGTAATAAATTTGTAGCCTTTAATAAAGCTTTTCTTGTCTTCTTTCCATAAATCTTTTAATTTCTGAAATTGCTCTTTAATGTTGTCTCAATCTAACTTGTAAAACAAGTCTTCATTTTCTGGCATATAACCTGTCATCTGGCACATACCATAAAGGTAATTCCTTTCTAAAAGGTAATGTTGTAAGTTTTTCATGATTGTAAATTAATAAAGGTTAAAAAGGTTTTTGTTGGATTTGTTTTTGTAGTTCTGGATTATGGATTTCACTCTAGGAAGAGTATACAATCCAATCCTGATTTGAAATTCTGATTTTCTAAATACTTCCAGAATTTCTTTTGGCTTTCAGCATCCATTTCTGAAATGTCTCTCAAAAGCCTTCACCAGCATCCCTGACTTCTAGCAAGTCATCTGATGAGTTCTAGGATTTCATCTTTTTTCATGATGATTGTGAAAAATAAAATAAAAAGGTTAGTAAAATTGAGTATTCAAATACTCAATTCCTAACTGGTAATTTGTGGATGGATTTCACCAGTTAGGATTGAGAATTTAACCTACTTGCAACTTGCAATTCTTCATAGTCGGCTTTGGTTAAAAAGTGCCTTCTGAATTTCCCTGAATTGCATAAGTCAGTACTCTTCAGAATTAGGATTTCGTTGGCCTTCAAAATCCTAATTTCCATTGCTAGCTTTTTACTAGCAATAGGATTAGAATTTTAGAGTTCACAACTTCGATTACTCCATTTATAATCATGCATTTTATTCAGGATTTTGTTTATTCCTTCAAGTCAAGCCTTCATAAATTCATAATTATACCAGTTCATTTTTCTCATCATGTTTTCATATGCATTTCTCAAGCTGACTTCATAGTCATAACGTTGCCAGGTTCTATTAATCCACCTGTAAGTTCAGGATGCTACATAGTCTCACTTGTGAAAAATTGTTGATTTTTCTAGATGCGGTTCTCGAGAGTTCACAACTGTGAAATCTCAAACCTTTCGAGTAGTGTCTTTTTTCATGTCTGATTGTTTTTTAAAGGTTAAAACTACATTGTGTAAAGTCTACAAATATTAATTAATCCTTCGAATTGTTCGTAGAATACTTCAAATTCTTCTGGGGTTTTGCATCATTTGTAAACACTCAAACAATGTGCTACATTGTTTTGCAATGCATCTGAAAAGTCTCATAGTAAGATGCTTTCTAGCATTGCAATTAATTTCTTGTCTTTCATGTGATTGTGAAAGGTAAATAAAATTCAGGTTTAAAAGCCTGATTAATACCAGTTGCAAGTTAGGATTACATAAACTCAATTTCTTCGATTGCCTTTGCAACCGCTACACTTTCTTGGTTAAACTTTTCTTTTATATTTGCTACAAAGTCATTGATTGGCTTGTCTGTGATTATATACATGCTGACTGTATTTTCAGTTATTACAGTTCAATCTTCATGAGTATACACTCATTCTATTAATTGGATTGATGCACCACCAAAATATTTGATGCATTCTTTTTTAACTAATTCCTTAGCTGTTTCATTAGGTATTAACTGGATTTTCTCATCCTTGTCGTTCAATCCTAATTGGATTGTATATGTAGTTTGTTTCATGTGATTGTTTGATTAAAGGTTAAAGCAAGTTTACAACTGGTATTAATCAGACTTCTGTACGTTTGTTTTTGTAGTTGAGATGCTGGATTAATTAATAGTCCATAAATTCATAAGTATTAATGTTATTGTGTAGTCTAAATATGTCTAGTACACGTTTAAACGTTGATTTTTTACAGTCTCTACAAGTCCAATCTCGAATAAAATCACCTTCTGAATATGCTTCTCGTGTTCGTTTTCATCTTCAGATTTTTTTCATCTCTATGAAATAGTTATTTTTTGCAGTCTCAATTACAGCCTGCCATCCATTGCTAGTTTTTTTCATGATTGTGAAATTACAAGTTAAAAGGTTAAAATCTCAACTACAAAAATAAACGTACAGAATAAAAAACCTACTAGACTTCTCAAGCCTGGATTTTCACCAGGAACAAATCCTACAAGCCTTTATACATGCATATAATTGCAACCTTATGCAATTTTTATTATACACTTTATACAACTTGCAAGCATCCAATTTTGTATTTGGATTGGTATATACTACCAGTGAGCCTTGCATTATACTGTTAATTGCCTTGCATCTTCTCGTAGTCTCTACGTATAAACTACATGCAACAGCTTGTGATTGTGAACTTTCTAGAATTGCCAGTTTTGAATTGCGTTCTCAACTATTAAGCTACTAAAAGCGGCTTCTGTACTCATTGACAGCTATATATTAACTTTTTGAAGTTTAAAGTCAAGAGAAAGTTATAACTTTGAGTATTGCCAGTTTTGAACTGGTGAAAATATATGTTGCAGCATCCAGAAAATACAAGTTAAAAATCCAACGTTAAAAAATTTTCGATGCATGAAAAACAAACAAGCCAGCAATTGCTAGAAAATCCTAGTTAAAATCAGACTTTTTTTTCTTCCTTTATACGTTTTGCATCACGTATATATATGTATATTGTATATGTATGTTTATATGTTTACTTCATCCAATCCAATCCAGATTTTAAAACTTGCAACGTTTACTTTATTTGTAAATGCATGTTAAACTAAAATCAAAAAAAGTAGTACAATATACCACTTGCAGCATCCAGCAAGTCAGATTTTAATTTATGCAATGGTGAAAAGCTAGAAAACTCTGCATTTTTTATGCGTTTTTCTATTCCAATCTTCCAATTTCTATTCTGGATTTCGGTTTTCTATTTCTAGGATGCGGATGGAGTGAGAGTAGTTAATACCTCTCATCTTTGCCAAACCAAACCCCCGCCCCCACAT
>Ga0265299_10000672_pt1 | contig 41677 bp, 64 predicted proteins | sample AusTroGonzalo_MG_4_FD_193485 | JGI IMG/M metagenome (GOLD analysis project Ga0265299, IMG submission 193485) | Bovine rumen microbial communities from tropical cattle in Woodstock, Queensland, Australia - Gonzalo_02 | ecosystem: Host-associated > Mammals > Digestive system > Stomach > Rumen ...
CTGGTAAAATCCTTTAATAATTCGCGTAGGTTATAAAGCATTTCTTCGTCTGTTGGTTCTTCGTCGGGTATATAATACGGGTCGTAGTCTTCAATGATCCTGTTATATGCTTCTCTTAGTGTTTCCATGCTTTTCCTTTTCTGCCCTCGTGACCTCCGGGGCGGGTGTCCTATTTACTTGTGCCAGCTGTAAAACTTTTCAATTGCCTCTTCGCGGTTGCTTGCTGTTATATATCCTTGGAAGAGGTCTTCTATTAACACTCTGCAAGATACTTGCGCGGGTAGTGGATCACTTGCGGGCCATTCATAGTCAAGTATTAAGCTTGCGAAAGCTCTTGTTGCTATACACTCATTTTTTGAATTTAACATTTGTTTGTCCTTTCCGCGGGGCTTTTCGCGCCCCGCTTAAAATGTCCTATTAGATTTCCTGTTCCTTTTTGCCGAGGATGTAATTGACTGCTTTATTGGCCTTGCTGGATGCTTCAACGATCATCTTTTTGTTTTCTCTCAAAACCTTGCTCCATCCCTCGATGTATGCGGCTGAGTTGTTAAAGCTTTTACTTGTCTCAATTCCGGCTATATTAACAAGGGTTGCTGCTCCGATTTCTGCGACAAGCTCTTCCTTGCTGTACTCTTCATTGCCAAAGTGTGCTGTTGCTGTTAATCTGTTAAGTCTTGTCTTGTGGCCTGTGCTGTGTGTCAGTTCGTGAAATAGTGTGCTGTAATATTCTGCGATTTCTTTAAACTGTCCGATTTCAGGAACTACAACTTTGTCCATGTGGGGGCTGTAATAAGCTCTATCACTTACTTTTGAGCGCTCAAGCGTGGGATGATTTTCGCTTGTCATGTAAAGATTAACTATGTTTTCAGCCTCTTCAATCGGATTGTGTTCTGTTCTCTTTACTTCCTTGCGCTCGATTCCTTCTGTATCGCCTATCCAAAATACGGGGTAGTATCTCAGGAATGGAATGTTCTTTTTAACTTTGTTTCCGTCCTTGTCTGTATCTTCAATCGGGAGGACTTTCCAAAAAGTAACTATTTCTGATTTCGCGCCCTTTTTAACCTTGCCGCCAAGTTCCTGAACCTGTTTAAATGTGAGATAAGCGTCCGCGTGTGCAAGTATCATCTGATTAAGTACGCTGTAAGCATGGCCGGTTATGTAGTTATAAGCTCCGTCTTTTCCACCAGTCCAAGGTTTATGCCAAGGGATTGTACCTTTTTCTAACTGTTCTAATATTCTGTTTGTGATGATTTCGTAAATGTCTGCCATGTTTTTATCCTCCGTTTATTTTCGCCGCCTGTGCGGTTCGTTGTTTGGTTGTGAGCTTATAATAAAACCATAATGCGCATTACGTCAACCCCTTTTTTATCGTTTCTACGTTTTCAACAAAATGCGCATTACTCTATTGTGCAAATTGCATAATGAGCATTACGCGTAAATATGATAGAATAAAGGCGTAAAATATAGATAAATACTGGAGGATTTTAAAATGGGAGTTAATATTGAGAAAAGGAACAGCAGACAAAACGCCTGGCAAAAAGAAAATAAAGATAGAATCAATTTTTTAATGGAAAAGGGCACAAAAGACCGGATCAGGGCCGCAGCAGATAAAGCCGGAATAAGTTCTAGCGAGTTAATAAGAGAAGCGATCACGGAAAAGCTGATAAAGATTGAAAAAAGCTAAAAATGGGTGACTTTGGGGCAAATAATATATGTACAATGATATTATGAAATAGGTGGAGCTTAACACCTTTTGCAATATTACCCCTCAATTTTATTGCATCCCAACATAAGACGCGGAAAGGCTACTTACTAAATTAGTAGGTAGCTTTTTTGTTGTTAAAACTTCCATTTAAAGCAAAATAAAACCTAAATTTGCAGAAAACAAGCAAAAAGCAACATTATATTGAGAACTAACCACAATATAACCAAAAACAACCAAAAACAAGCAATTACTTGTAAGAGGTATAACCAATGAATGAAGAGATTAAGATTGACCTTGACGAACTAGAAAAGAATATAGAAGCTCAGACAGCCGAAGAGATAAACGAAATAGAAGAGACAGCAAAAGACCAGGAGCAACCACTTGATGATATACCAAGGAAGAACGACGGAAGCATAGACATAGATTTAATATCACTCGGTAAGGATGAAAAGGGAAACATAGTAATAGATGATTCTATATTTGATAAATATTACAAGGAAATGCCAAAGGGAATAGTTAATCAGAGCCATACTTGGAGAACTTCCAACGGTGGACGACTAAAGATATTAGGTGGCGATCCTGACAACGATAGACTAATACAGATTAAAGGAGCTGAACGTTTAAACGCAATGCAGATGCAACGACGTACATTTAAAGAGGTTATAGAGGAAATGCTATGCTCTAGGGCCTCTAAAGATGCAATAGAGGACTTAAATCTCAAGGCAGACGCTACTAACTTAGAAATGATAATAGCAAGCGCAGCAAGGCAAGCAGAGCGCGGAAACGTGAAAGCAATGGACTTCCTACGCGATACAATAGGACAGAAGCCCAGCGACCGCCTAGAAGCTACTGTTGAGAACTTGACGCAGGAAGATAGGGAAATGCTGGAAAACATAAAGAACAGACTAGGCGGTAATTCATAATAGGACACAGCAAAACCCTGGCATTGTTCGAGTAAAAACCCGTTAACCCGCATGGTTAAGCCGATTAAGGTGTTCGATACCTTTGCGTAAAATACTAATTTTGCGAAAACCTACGGATTTTTTCTTCCTCCTACATCATAAAGCCCCATGTATAGGGGGTACACGGATCATGGCACCCCTACCCCCTATGCCGGGCGCGCGCGAAAATTTTTCCGGGACTCCTAATACCCACTAAAATATTTGTGACAAAAATAGTTCCGTTAACACTAAAATGGCTCAACCAATAGGGTTAACCCCTCGAGAGGATAAATAATGCCGAGTAAAGATAAGAAAGTAATAGGCGTAAAAGTAAGTGAACGCCAGCATGAAATGATAGAGACATATGCAAATACGCATAATTTAAGCATATCTGCGCTAATGAGCCTGTGTATAGAAGGGCTGATAAATGGCGATATAGAGATAGAAAAAGGAGAATTAAAATTAGGGGTTAACCCTAATGGTTATGCGGTTCCAGAGTGTTTTGACATACCCATATACGAAAGCAAAATTGAGAAAGCCATAGACGGGTTAGCCGAAAAAGGTTACCCGGATAGGCTTAAAAAGAACGTAGAGGAACAGATTTTAGAGAGTTTAAGAAACATGCCGAGGTATGACCCAAGGCGAACGAGGGATGATCCGTGTTAGGGGATAAAACTATTGTCAAAGGTATCAGACTAACTGATTACCAGCTAGAGAAACTAAATGAGAAAGCGAAAGAGCGCGGCATAACCGATACGGAGTATGTACGCGCTTTAATTGACTGTGCGATAGATGGAAAGATAGACATAGACATAGACTTAAGGAAACTTAGGGAGATAGCTCTTAAAAAAGGGATAACGACCCAACGATTGATAGATTTGGTGGTGGAACTTGTTAGCAGAGATCAGAAACGCTGAAATAGAATACTGCCGAGACAACATAGTATATTTTGTTGAGAAATACGGGCATATAGAGGATAGGAACTCGCCTGAGATAATAGTACCTTTCAAGCTATGGAAAGAGCAAAAAGAGTCCTTAGAGGACATGCTAAACCATAAATGGACTATTATTTTGAAAGCAAGGCAGCTTGGTATTTCATGGCTTGTTTTACACTATGCTACATGGCTTATGTTGTGTAACACAGGAAGGTCAGTAATAGGACTATCAAAATCAGAGACAGAGGCCAAAGAACTTGTTCGTAGGATGGTTTTAATTTTAAGGAACATGAGGGCCTTAGTCAGAGAGAAGACAGATAAAAACGGATGGGACGGGGCATGGTTTGAATGGAACGCCTTATCCGTCACAATACACTTTCCGGGAAAGAGTGATTCAACATTTCAATGTTTTGCGTCTGGGGAAAACGCAGCGAGATCATTTACAGCAGATTTAATAATATTCGACGAGTGGGCTTTTCAGCAATTTGACCGTTCTATATGGACAGCGGCCCTTCCCGTTGTAAACAGACCATTGTCCGGGCAAGTTATAGGAGTATCGACCATACAGAGAGGTTCATTATTTGAAGAGCTATATACAACGCCGGACAATGGCTTTTACAAAATCTTCATTCCTTGGTATGCAGACCCCAATAGGACGCAGGAGTGGTATGATGCGACATTGAAGTTATCGGGAAAAGCCGCAATGTGGGCCGAGTACCCGGCAACTGTTGAAGAAGCCTTGGACGTACCGGGAGGACGATACTTTGAAGAGGTTTCGGATAGTTCTATCATATCTGACGAACGCCTTAAACAGAATACAGTATGTTATGTATCTCTTGATTACGGGCTGGATAAACTAGCGGCGTATTGGATATTACGAGACCCCTTTGGGAACTCACAGATTATCCATGAAGAGTATGAATCCAACCTGATAATAAGTGCAGCAGCGGACAGAATATTAAGAACAACACGGTCACTCGAAGAGAGAGACGAAATACCAAAAGTTGAGTTGTATTTAGCCCCGCCTGACTTGTGGAACCGTTCACAAGAAACAGGAAAATCGAGGGCTATTTTATTTGCGGAGGCTGGATTGAACCTAACCAAAGTAAACAACGACCTAAAAGCTGGTTGTTTAGCGATAAAAGAAAACACGGTACATGGTGAAGGGCAAAAGAGCAAACTAACGATTTATAGAAACTGCGCTCCTAACCTACTAAATTCACTAAAAAAGATACAAAAAGACGAAAAAAAGCCCGATGTGTACGCAAAAGACCCGCACGAATTAACACACAGTTGCCTTGTGGGAGACACCACGATAAAAACAACCGAAGGTGATTTCCAGATAAAAGACTTAGTCGGAGAAGAAGGACTTGTTTACTGTTGGGATGGAGAAAAAACAGTAACTAAGCCCTTCACTAATGTTTGCATGACAAACGACAATGCAGATGTTTATGAGATTGAGTTGGAAGATGGAACAGTAATACAAGCTACTGCTGACCATCCGTTTTTGACTCAGGATGGCTGGAAGCAAGTCTCCGAGCTTTCACCTGACGACGAGATTCTGCAAGCCTAATACGGTTACAGTCATTACAGCATTGAGCTTTTGAGTATTTGTATTTCATGTAGGTTTTGCCACAGATGGGACAAGTGAATGGTATTTTATCGTCACCACGTTTTCTCCTGGCTGTTGCCCTGCAGTTATTCGAGCAATACTTTGAAGTTTTAGCCTTGGCATGAGTGGTTGTGTATTCCTTGCCGCAGACTTCACACGTTTTTGTGACAGGAGCCATCCATATCTCTTTAGTGACATTTTGGTATTGTGACTTATGGAAGCCCTTTGCTGCTTCTGATTTATGCCATGCAATAGCCGCTGGACGAACTATTTCATTCATATTGCGGCGAGAATATTCTATATGAGCTTCCGAAGAGGCATGGCGGCTTAAATGATCGTAGGCTTTTAGTAATTCAAGATTTGAAATGTCGTTATTGTCCTTGTTTTCATCCTTGTGATGAACATGATAGCCTTTTGGGACTTCACCATTGTATTTTTGCCAAACATATACATGAAGTCGCATAGGATATCTCCGTTTTCTACCTGGAATTGTTACATTTCCGAGGTAGTAGCCACTATTAGATTCTTTATAAAAGTAGATTCCGTCTTCAATGACGTAATCAGCGTTAGGATTGTGAGGTCTTTCACCACGCATGAGAGTCTCCTTTCTTACATATATTGATGCGATACGATATTATAGTATAAGGATAACACATGAGTAAGATAAAATCAATAAAATACGTTGGGAAAAAGCCAGTATATAACTTGTTTGTAAAAGAATTACACAATTTCCTAATACAAGGGAATGTTATCTCACACAACTGTGATGCTTTACGTTATTACTGCATTTATTGGACACACGGGAAATTCGTAAAGAAAGAAACTAGAAAAAAGAAGTGGCGGCCCGACCAATGGGAAGATTATAGGAACGCCAACGCAGCAGACAGAAAATACCTGATCTCAATATGGGGAGAACCTAAGTAATGTTCGAGAGGTTAAAGAAGATGATAAAGAACATAGAAACGCCAAAAGACGTGCAGAAGTGGGCTAATCGCCTTGAAATGTGCAAATCACAGTACGAAAAAGAGCTAAAGAACATGAAAACCTATGAAGCGTACTATAACGGCACAAGAGAGGTAGCCCCGGACGCAAATAGGGGTATAAATCCCACGAAATTAGCCACAAATGTAAGGAATATCGTCTATGAATTGATAGAATCTCAGGTTGATTCGTCAATTCCTATGCCAAAAGTAAGAGCGATCCACCCGGAAGACGACGATTTAGCTAAAAAGCTAGAGAAATTCCTTGAAAACAAGGTAAAAACGTGTAATTTGACCGTAGTAAACGACGCAGAAGAGAGGACAGTACCTATTGTCGGTGGTGATTACACAATGGTTGAGTGGGATTTAGCAAGGGGCCTTCATTCAGAGATAGGCGACCTTAAAATCTCAGAGTTACACCCTAAAAAAGTGATTCCTCAGATGGGCGTAACCGACTTTGACGATATGGACTACTTCTTTATCCAGCAGTTAATGACAAAGAAGACCGTAAAAAGAGTATATGGAGAGGACGTTGAGGACTGTACTAACGATTATCCCGAAATGACAGAGGGAATCGAAGGGGCAAGCTCAAATGAAGACCTCGTAACAGTAAATACCGCGTTTTACCGAAATGAAGAAGGTGGCGTCGGTATTTTTGTTTGGTGTGATTTTGTTAAACTGCTTGATTTAGACGAATACGAGGCTAGATGGCTTGATAGATGCTCTAAGTGCGGAGAAGTCATGGTAAATGGCAAATGTCCTAAATGCGGCTCTAAAAAGGCTAAAAAGACCAAGGAAGAGTACGAGAGTATTCAGGATGCCATTGAGGTAACAATTTCAGGTGGCGGCTCACAGATGGTACAGCCCGAAGTCGCAGAGAACGTTCCTATGCTTGATGAAATGGGAAATCCTATTCTTGATGAAATGGGCCAGCCTCAGATGAGCATAAAACGCACTCAGGTAAAGATACCGTATTACAGACCTAACGTATACCCGGTTATTTTGAGAAAGAACATAACAGCTCAGAACAGACTTCTTGGTGGTAGTGACGTAGCCGTGATTATGGATCAGCAGGACACCATCAAGAAACTAGGTACAAAGATAAACGAGAAGTTATTAAAAGGCGGCTCATTCGTAACCCTTCCAAGAGACGTAGAAGTAGAGAAGGACGGAGAAGAGTTAAATATCTTACGCCTTGATAACCCTTCTCAGAAACAGCTTATAGACACAATCAATTTGCAGCCTAACGTTGGAAACGACCAAAACTACCTTGAAATAAATTACTCATGGGCCAAGTCAGGACTAGGTATCACAGACTCTTACCAAGGTAAATATGACGCTTCCGCAACATCGGGTACTGCTAAACAGTACGCAATCAATCAGGCTGCGGGCCGACTTGATTCTAAGAGAACACTCAAGAATGAGGCTTACGCGAAGCTATACGAGGTAATGTTTAAGTTTTGGCTTGCCTTTTCGGATAGCCCCTCAGAGATAACAGCAACAAGCTCAGATGGTGCAACGATCCACGACCAGCTTGATAGAAAAGAGTTCTTAAGGATTGACTCAGCAGGAGAGTTTTATTGGAATGACGAATTTATTTTCGAGACAGACCCTACATCAACCCTTATGCAGAACCGTGAAGCAATGTGGAACCAGACTGATATGAAATTACAGTCCGGTGCTTTTGGCCCCGTCGGTGATCTTGAAACAGCAAGGGCTTATTGGACGATTATGAAAGCTAACGGTTATCCTAATGCTTCCGTCATTCTTAACCTTATTGAAGAGAGAATAAACGAAATGCAGCAACAGCAAGAAGTCATGGAGGAAGAAGTCAATGCAATGCCCGAAATGTATGGTTGAAATGAGAGTTGAAGAGAGTGGATATGTACAGAACGAAGGAAAGATTTTCTTAAAACAGACCTTCACTTGCAGGAACAAGAATTGTTCTAATCACGGGAAGGAAGTTAAATCAATCTACTTACCGCTCACAATCACAGACGACCCTCAAGCAGAGGTAACAGAACCGTAAAGGTTCTTTTTTTATACCTAAATTTCGCAAGTGGACAGCGTAAACATCACAAATGAAAGGAACTAAATATGAAAGAAAAAGAATTACTCGCTATGAATTTGCAGTTCTTCTCAGAAGACGCAGAGCCTAGTGAGGACGTAGGCGCAAACGTTGAGGAAGCCGCCGAGCCTCAGACAGAAGCAGAAGAAGTGTCCGAAGGTGAAACAGAGGAAACCACCGCCCCTCAATTTGATACGGACAAGGCAAATGCCGCTTTTGCTCAGATGAGAAGGGAAAACGAAGCCTTGAGAAGACAACAGGCCGAGATCAATTCCCTTTATGCCGCTCAGTTTGGTAGTTACAAGAACCCTGAGACGGGCAATCCTATCACGAGTGCAAGAGACTATGTTGAAGCAATGGCAGCCCAGGAGCGTATGCAAATGAGACAGAAATTGCAAGAAAACGACATAGACCCTCATGTAATCGACTCGATGATAGAAAACAGCCCCGCAGTACGTGAGGCTAAAGCAGTAACAGCGGAGTTAAATTCATACCGCGCACAGCAGCTTGTAGACAAAGATTTTAGTAAAGTCCTTGCTTTTGACAAGACTAAATCATCAATCGACGACATTGTAAATGACCCGTCCTATAACGCAGTTGTGCAGTACGTGGAAACACACCCCGGTATGAGATTTGACGAAGCATATAAACTCGTAAACTTTGACAGGCTTTCAAGCTCAAAGGGGGCCGCTGCAAAGCAAGCCGCGATCAATGAGGTTAAATCAAAGAACCACTTGTCAACGGGAACCAGCGTTGACGTAGATGATTCTTCCGAAGAAATTCCGGCATCAATGGTTGAGCATTTCAAAGACCTCTTCCCTGAAAAGTCAATGAAGGAGCTTAAAGCCTTGTACAACAAGACTATTTCATCACGGAGGTAAATTTATATGTCAGTTACAATTAGACGCTCAAGCGAGCTTGCAAACAACAGAGAATGGGATGAGTGGGCTACACTACTCGATGCTTGCATTTATGATTCAGACGCACAGAGAAATAAGTATGACGATATCGTAACAGCTCTTACAGTTGAAAAGAACTCTAAGAGATGGGGCGAGAAGTCAATCACAATGGGCGGCCTTGGAGATTTTCAGGCAAAGGCTGAGGGCGAAGCAGCAGCTCAGGACACATTCGAGCAGGGCTATGAGAAGTTCGTACAGCACGCTACATTCGCTAACGAAGTAGTTATCTCTAAGGAGCTTAAGGATGATAACATGCTTGACGATGCAAAGCAGAAGACAGTAAATCTCGTTCAGGCTTATAAGAGAACTCGTGCTAGACTTGCAACTCAGGCTATCACAAATGCAGTTGAGGGAACATCCAGCATTTCCTTTAACAACGCAACAATCGACGTAACTTGCGGCGATAACAAGGCGCTTTTCCATTCAGCACATGATCTTAAGTCCATTTCAGGTGCTACACAGTGTAACTTCTTCTCAGATGTACTTGGAAGCAACACAGTTGCACTTAATAAGGCACTTAACAAGATGAGAAACTTTAAAGACGACAGAGGAAACGTTTTAGGATTCATTCCCGACACAATCATCCTTCCTGGCAACGATCCTGAGTACGAAGATTTCGTAAAGAGAGTTATCGGTTCAGACGGAGAAGTTGGCTCAGACCACAACGATATCAACACACAGAGAGGCAAGTGGAAACTCGTAGTTGACCCTGAGTGGACACCTGTTATCTCACAGAGCAATCATCCTGTTATCCTTCAGTCCTCAGAGGCACTTAAGGCCCTTCAGGGAACAAAGTTCTACGACAGAACAAAGCTTGACATTATGACAGATACAGACGTACACAGCAGAAACCTTACATACAACGGATTTGCTCGTATGTCTATCACATTCCCTAACTGGAGACACGTAATGATGCTTGGTTGCTCAGATGCAACAATGACACTTGATACAGCAACATCTTATTGATAAGGAAATGGGGGCGGGAAACTGCCCCCTTCTTTTTAAGGAGTAATTATGTATATCGGTGAAAGATTTGAAAAAGACGGAAAGACCTATGAAGTAACTTCCGTATTTGGTTCAAATTACGGTTTTAAGGAAGTAGAAGCCGTTAATGTGAACATCCCGGTGTTTGATGATGAACCTAAAGAGGAAGTCAAAGAAGAAGTCAAGGAGCCTGTTAGACGAGGCCGAAAGAAAAAGGTATAAGAAATGACTACATGGAAAGATATTAAATATACAACTTTACAGAAAATGTTTTCCATCACGGGATCATCAACAGCTATTCCGAATGATTCAGCGACTATGGAATACGTAAATGCAATGCCAGCGGCTTGTAATGAAGCGTTACAGCTTTTGTCTACCGCTGGAAAATTCATAATCAAGGAGTATCGTTATTTTAATTATCTTTTCGAGAACCTTCTTGGTAAAGACACCTTTAAGGCATATTCCGTAGTAAATGATAGTCTTGCATTTACGGCAGAGGGCGCAATGAGTTATTACTTCAATATCACGGGCCTCCCTACATCATGCAAGCTATATGTCGGAGAAGAGGTTGTAAAAGACTTTTTCCCGGAGGAAGAAGAAAACGACTCTTCCTTTAAGACCTTTAAGGGGAATATCCCCGAAGGAGAGGGTGAGATAAGCCTTGTTATCGAGGCAAGAACGCCCGTAGTAGTAACCAACGTATGCTTTTATGATTGTGCTTTTGAAGACGATACAAAGGTACCGCCCTATGAAAAGTACATCAAGATCAAAATGTCGGACGTAGTCGATGATTTTTACCAGCTTGCGCCCGCAGAACTATACGACCTTGGAGCAAGCGGGAACGAGTATATCGTTGCAAATAAGTATTTCCAAGAGGCAGATAATACCCTTGTAATACCAAGAGAACAAGTTGGTATGTACGTGATTCATTATAGGGCATATCCGCAGCAGATTACTTTAGCAACACCTGATGATACCGTTTTATCACTTGACCCCGAAGTAGCGGCACTTATCCCCTTGTATATGGCAGCAGAATTATATAAGGACGACGACAACGCCATTGCGACGGTTTATAGAAATGAGTTCGAGGTCGGCAGAGAAGCACTTAATCAGAGCGCAATGATACCAAAGAGAGAGAAATTCAATCCTTCTAGCGGGTGGGCATAATGAGTATTAGATTTAGTATTCCAAGAAGTCCGGCAAAACAAGTATACGAGGCTTCAAAGTTCTTAGGAGCAGACTTCACATCGGAGAGTTCAACGGTTGATGATACCAAGTCACCTAACGTTGAAAACATGATAAGGTCGGTTCCGGGTAAGATTCGTAAGAGAATGGGCTATCAGAAGTTGTTTGATTATGGAGCACCTATTTACGGAGTACACCATTTATCAACAACGGACGTATGGCTTGTTCATGCTGGAACAAAACTTTATAACTTAAGAGCACCTAAAGGTGGTGACTGGGCCGATCATTCAGAGAATGAAATTGTAGATCAGGAACAGGACAACATTGTACTTTTGAATGGTGACGTTCAGGAAACAGTCATTTACTCAGAAATGGCAGAGCATAAGTCTGTATCATTCCAGCTAGACCAAAAGTTAGTTATATTGGATGGCTATAAGGCGAAGATATTTGACGGAAACGAAGTAAGACCTATTGAACAGATGGCCTATATTCCTACACTTACCATTTCAAAGAACCCTACGGGTGGTGGCACAGACTATGAGCCGTTAAATCTATTACAGCCAGCATTTATTGAAATGTTCCTTGTTAAGTCAGACCAAGCAAGTGTAAGGGAATTTCAGCTTACTTTTGGCGGGTTAGACGATACAGCGGTTCAGGCATGGCTTTTAAATAGTAGTGGACAATGGGTAGCCAAGACCGAGAATACGGACTTTACCGTAAACCGTACAACGGGCAAGGTAACATTTAATACGGCCCCCGGTGTTAGTCCTATATCGGGTGAAGATAACGTAAAGATTCAGGCGTACAGAACGGTTCCCGGATATGCAGACAGAATAAACCATTGCACGATAGGGGCCATGTTCGGTGTAAACGGTGCAAACGATAGATTGTTTATCTCAGGAAACCCAGACCAAGGCGAAAGAGACGGAAAGCTATTTACGTATATAAATTGTGACTGGTTTTCACAACAGTACGATCCTACATATTTCGCGGACGTATGGTACTCAAAACTTGGCTCCGATACATCGGCTATTATGGGATATTCCATTATAAACAACTACCTTGCAGCGCATAAAGACTTTAACGAGTTGTCGCAGTCAATCCTTATTAGAGAAGGTGACTTGGTTGACGATGAACCCGTATTTAAGCTTATAAACACCTTACAAGGAGCGGGCGCGATATCAAAGTATTGTTTTTCATATCTCGCAACGGAACCCGTATTCCTGACACGGTTAGGCGTATTTGCGGTAACAGCGCAGGATATCACGGGTGAGAAATACGCTCAGGATAGAAGTTATTACCTTGAAGGAAAGCTCTTAAAAGAAGAAAATCTCGAAAACGCCTTTGCTTACACATGGAAGGATTATTACATATTAGCGATAAACGACCACTTGTATGTATTGGATGGCTTACAGCCCATGCACACAGACAAGTCAAGACCATACGCAACTAGACAGTATGCAGGATTCTACTTTACCAACATACCCGCTAGTTGCTTTTTTGAAATTGGTTCAGAGCTGTATTTTGGTAGTTATAACGGTGGGATTTATAAATGGAACACCGACGAGAAATTATTGGCGTCCTATAACGATGATGGAGAACCTATTAACGCGGTATGGGAAACAGCGGATATATCTGAGAAGTTGTTTTATAAGAAGAAAACTTATAGATACCTTGCAGTACGTTGTATGCCGGAGATTTCCTCATCCATTGAAATATACGCTCAGAAAAACGGTACTTGGCAGATGCTTAAGGAAGATACGCAGACCCTTAAGTATTTCTCATATAAATACCTTATTTACTCAAAACTAACATACTCAACTAACAAGACGCAGAGAGTTACAGCAACAAAGATAAGGCTTAAGAAATTAGATCACGTTCGTTTCAGATTTGCTAATGGCAAATTAAATGAACCCCTTGGAATAAATGACTTTGCTGTTGAATATACTCAGGGCGGCAATGTTAAGTAAGGAGGGTATATGGCATTTTCAAAAGTAACAGATGAAATGAGAGCGGGAAAGGGTAATGTAGGAAAGCCCGATACCCCGGAGCTTACCACCACTGAAATGCAAGAGGTAATGGACGAGCTGGGAAACCTCGCTCTTGATTTCATAAACGACCATATTGACGAACTAGGAGCAACAACGGCAGCAGCCAACATAGGGGCTACGGTTCCTAATGGCGTTACCGCAAATGAGAATTTACAGTCCATTTTGGCGGCTTTAGCGGTTATTGCACTAGAAAGTTCAGAGATTAAACATACCCACGCAAATAAGACCACAATCGACGCGATAACAGATACCGTAAAAGAGGGTTACGACTCTTTAGTACAGACTTTTGATGGAATAGAGAATGTACAAAGGACAATGACTAATTCAGATACAGCCGTACCCACTTCCTCAGCGGTTGAAAACTACGTAGGAAACTACGATATTTCCGAGAAGGTATTTAACTTCTGTTATCCCATCGGCACAATCTTTATGACAACAGCAACGGTTAGTCCTGCGGCACTTTTAGGATATGGCACATGGACACAGCTAGGCAGTACGGATCAGTACGGAATTAACCGTTATGTTAGGTCAGCATAAGGAGGCGCGGAATGTCAAAAATTATGATTTCGGAATTAGAGGCTACAACACAAGCCCCTGATTCCAGTTATATTGCAATAGACGATGGAACCACCACTAATAAGATAAAGATTGAAGATTTCAACGCAAATGCAAATGCGACAGCTAAATACTATGCAGAGCAAGCAGAAGGTTACGCAACAACTGCATCCGGGGCTTCAACAGACGCAACAGCGGCAAAGAACGCAACAGAGGTTTTTGTTGGTACAGCTTCAAACTATGCAAATGCGGCTAGTACAAGTGCATCTGCGGCGGCTGGCAGTGCAACAGAGGCAAGCGGATATGTAGGAACCGCAAGAACATACGCTTCAAATGCACAGGCAAGCGCACAGGCAGCAGCGGCAAGCGCAGCGGGAATTGAAGACCAGGTTAAACTTGCTAAGTCATGGGCCGTAGGTAATACGGGCGCAAGAGGCGACGAGGCAACAAATAACTCTAAGTATTGGTCGGAAGTAGCACAGGCAGCAGCCGGGGGCGGTGTGACAACCTTCAATGGTAGAACGGGAATCGTAACCCCACAGAGCGGCGATTATTCGTCAGATATGATTACTCATGTAAATACCGACGATACAACATCCAATGTTCAGACAGAGATCAACACCATAAAGGAAACTACGGTTGATATGGTTGGTGCTACAAGTGAAGCCAATGGTTCACATGGTTTTGTACCCGCACCCTTAATTGCTGATTTAGCAAAGTTTTTACGCGGTGACGGTACATGGGCCGAGGTAGTAAACGCCCTTGCTTCATTGTCAGACGTAAATCTCACATCACTTGCAGATGGTGATATGCTTCGTTACAATGCGACTTCACAGAAGTTTGAGAACGTACCGTACAAATATCTGACCGCGACATTAGCGGCTGGCAGTACAACGGTTACATTTTCCGATGCGGCAATTACAGCCACAGCAAAATGTACTATTTTAACAGACCCCGAACTAAATCACACATCGGTAAATACATCAACAGCAAACACCGTAGTAATAACCTTCCCCGCACAGACTTCTCCTGTAACGGTAGGGTTAGAGATAAGGGGGTGAGTGAATGGCTTTACTTAATAGCGCAAAAGAAAAGGTTGATTTTAAGTATAGCGGCACAAAGATGTTTCTTGTGCCAATAATGAGATCGGGTTCAACTTATAGAGCTTGTGTATTCCTTCCTATGGATGCAAGCAACTACACAAGTATTACTTGCGGTGAGTTTAGACCTGGCGGACAGACAAGCGTAACCGAAAACAACCCGACATTGGATATAAGGCAGAACGAGGTTGTAGTTATCACAAGTAAATCAAGTTTCAATTCTTATGTTGGAGCGGAAGCGGTTGTAAATTTGACTTTTACGGTTTAAGAAAGGAGCACAATATGGCATTATTTCCAAGTAATTTAGGGGGGGGTATAGATTGGAACCTCATAGGAAGTGAAACGGGTTCGACCGCAATTCAACTTCCGAGTTCCTTTAAGGAGTTGCTTGTTATTGGACAAGTTGGAAATTTAAACATTCATTTTCAATTTACTATACCAAGGCAATTTTTAAGCAGCACAAGGAAAGCATTTAGACAAGGCTATTATGCTACGGGAGGAAATGCGTTTATCGAAGTCGGAGCCACAGATTCACAAATAAGTATGTTACAAGCACAGTCAAGCGGAACTAATGTATTAAGCACCAGCTCAACAATGGTGTATTACAGGTAGAAAGGAGAATATGCTATGAAATTCTATGTACTTGAAGTTGAAAACACAACCACAGGCACAGCGAAACAGATCACAGAGTATGACAATGAGCGATTAGCTATTATGGCTTTGCACCAGGTACTTGCAAGCGCAATGGCTAACGAGTCAGTAAATCATGTTTTGTGCATGGTTGTGAATGAAGTAGGAGCGGTTGTAAAGAACGAGTACCATTAAGGAGATAGCTTATGCAGAACAAAAATATTTTTTCAGCTTTTATAGGTCTAGTAGGCGCAGCAATTACTACATTACTTGGAGGATGGAGTGCTGGATTGACTACATTACTTATTTTTATGATTATTGATTATATTTCAGGTCTTCTCGTAGCAGGAGTATTCAAGGCATCAAATAAGAGTGAGACCGGGGCTTTAAATAGTAAGGCTGGATGGAAGGGCCTTGCTAAAAAGAGCATGACATTATTCTTTGTACTAATCGCTTATAGACTTGACCTTATGATAGGTACAAACTATATCAGAGACGCGGTTGTAATAGGATTTTGTGTAAACGAGTTAATCAGTATTGTAGAGAACGCGGCTACAATGGGCTTACCTTTACCGCCCGTTCTTATAAAGGCTATTGATATACTTGTTAGTAAAGAGGATAAGTAAATGGGCGAAAAACTAGGAATAGATGTAAGCCATTACCAAAAGACTATTGAATGGGATAAGGTCGCGGCAAGCGGCATTTCTTTTTCTATTATGAAAGCAATGTATGAAGCGCAATCCCATAGGATAGATGAAACCTTTGAGTACAACTATGAAGAGGCGGGTAAACACGGAATAGACAGAGGCGTGTATATATTTATCGCTAATGCGTCGATGGCTGACCCTGTTGGAGATGCAAAAGCACTTCTTAACCACCTAAAAGGAAGAAAACTTGAATATGGTATTTGGCTTGATTTAGAGTCGGCTGATTTGAGGGCAAAGGGAAAAGAGTATATTCGTAACCTTTGCTATATTTATGCGTATCACTTTACAATGGCTGGTTATTTCTGCGGAATATATTGTAATCGCGATTGGTTCTTGAATGTGATACATGATGATTTAAAGAGGGATTTTGATTTTTGGATCGCAAGATATCCGGCGGGCGATAATGGAAAATATAACCCCGATTCCCCTCTAAAACCTTCAAGTGATTATGCTGTTGGCTGGCAGTTCTCGTCAAAGGGAACAGTACCGGGAATACCCACGAAAGTTGACATGGATGTTGATTATGATGGCATAACAGAACTTGATTTACATACGTCCTATAAGAAAAACCTTGATAAGATTGCCTTGGAAGTCCTTGATGGCAAATGGGGGAATGGAGAGGACAGAAAAGCGAGACTTGCGGCTGCTGGCTATGATTACTCAGCAGTACAAGCAAAAGTCAATGAATTACTCAGAAAATAACGCGCTTAGATGAATAATCATGTTTGAGACTTAAGGGGAGAACATGAATATATCACGGACTGAATTAGAGAAACTAATTGACGAATGGATATTTAATGAAAGGGATAGAAAGATATTAAAGAGGCGGCTTTTAGATGGAATATGCTATGAGCCGCTTGCCGAAGAATTTGAGCTATCGGTAAGGCACGTAAAGAAGATAGTGTATGAAGCCGAAGAAAAGCTCACAAAAATAGCACATAAATAGCACAAATAAAACACGTTTACATCATTTTGTATCATGTATTGGACTGAGATAATTGATTTAAAGGAGGACATAAAATGTACCCTTATAATCAACAGTTATCTCAGCTTTTACTCCAACAGACTAATAAACAAGAGGTAATAAAGGTAAACGGAAGAGGCGGCGCAAATGCTTTTCAAATGTCACCTGATTCCAGCGTATTACTTCTTGATACGACTGCGCCTATTGTATGGTTAGTGCAGACAGACGGAGCGGGATATAAAACCTTAACTCCTTATGATATTTCCCCGCACGAAGAAGAGACGCAGAGCGACGTTTTTAAATCACTTGAAGATCGCATAAAGAAGTTGGAGGAAATTGTAAATGCAAAATCCAATACTACAAATGCTAGGCGGAAATCAGACGCCGCAGAGTAACATAATGATGCAAGCAGTTGGAGCCATGATGAGAGGCGAATCCCCTCAGACATTCCTTCAAAATCTTGCTAAAACAAATCCGGCATTACAAGGACTTGATTTAAACAATCCGAGTATGGCAGCGGAGCAGCTTTATAAAGACAAAGGGCAGGACATAAACGAGGCTAAGACTTCTATTATGAACAAAGTCAGTTCTTTTATAAGGAAATAATCTTGCAAGGTTATATATAAATATAGAAGGGAGATATGGAAATGTCAGAGAGTTCATTTATGAGTTCTGATTGGCTCGGTGCTTTTCTAATTATCGCGATCTTGTTTGGTGGCGGCTTTGGTTTTGGCGGTGGACGCGGTGGAGCGGTTCCTATGCCTAACTTTGCTACTGTTCAGGACGTAAACGAAGCAGTAAACAATCAGGCTACACAGGAGGGCATAAGAGACGTACTCTTAAGCTCAGCCAACAACAACTATGAGACAGCACGTCTTATAGACAATCAGACAATGTTCTTAAGCAATCAGAACAACACCAATGTACTTACAGCGGTTCAGGGCTTCAATGCGGTTAATCAGAATATCTCAAGCGGTTTTGCCGATGTAAGACAGGGCATGGCAGCGCTTGGCGCACAGCTTAATGAGTGCTTGAAAAAGATTCTATTAGTCATTAGAAATCTTTTTGCGATTAAAGCAGTAGGCACTTATGCGTAGTAATACGCATTGGCAATCGGGTGAATTGCTGGAAACCTAAGTTGACAAATATTTGCTTTCCACACACACTTAATGTACAATTAAGACAATGGAGGGCGAATATATGTTCTATGTATATGAATGGTTTATTGTAGAAACCGGAGAAATAATTTATGTAGGGAAAGGTACACGCAACAGATACAAGGTTAGAAAACATAACAGATTATTCAATGAAATGATACTCAAACACAATTGTGAAAGCAGAATCGTTAAAGAGTTTGAGCAAGAAAAAGACGCTTTTGAATATGAATTTGAAAGGGTACTTGAGCTTAAACTAAAAGGGCAATGCGTATGTAATATTTACAACGGTGGAACAGGCGGAACAACAGCTTGGTGGAATGATGAATACAGAGCGCGGTATTCAAAGAATAATGTTATGAAAGCCATAAGCCAAAGGGAAAGAATGACAACAAACAATCCCATGAAAGACAAAAATGTTTCAAGGAAGGTTGCTGAAAAGATTTCCCGAAAGGTATGTATCGAAGATGAAATATATGGTAGCTTGGCAAGTGCAGCAGCTTCATATAGCGTGTCGCCCCAGTTATTTCTTTATTGGCTTGAAAGAGGTTATACAAAAGATCATAAGCGTTGTTATTATTATGGAGAACAACCTAAAGAGCTAAAAATACTTAATAATTGCGGAACAAAAGAAAAAATCTCCGTAATTATAGATGGTATCGCTTATGAAAGCATAAAGAAAGCCGCAAAAGCCGTAGGTGGCAATGACAGTTATCTGTCAAAAGCTTTACGGAAGAATAAACCATACAAAGGACATATTTGTCAATATGGCAATCAGCAACCAAGCCAAGGGAAATCCGATAACAGTACCTTGGAAGGCTCAACGACTAATGGGTGAGGACGGAAACCAATAAACCCAACACGAGTGCCCGGCTCCTAGTTATAGGATGAAGATATAGTCTGAACTTATGGGAAACCATAAGAAATAAAGGATAAAGAACCTTTATGATAACACAATGGCTGTTCTATTAAAACACTTATGCTTGAGAACAGACTTCAAGATACACAGATTGCTTTGCAGAACGAGCAGAACAAGGCAATCAATGCAGAGCAGAGTCAGTATTTATTGTCTGTAATGGGTAAATGGACACCATACGCCGCCGCAGCAACTACTTAAGGTGGTGACGTATGATGGAAATAATCAAAAAGATTTCGCGTAAGATTGATTCCGAGCTTGAAGATGCAGAACGCTATATAAAGTGTGCTTACAAAGTTGAAGACGAATACCCCCAGCTTGCAGATACGTATTACAAGTTATCCCTAGCCGAGATGGAACATGTAACGATGTTGCACGATTGTGTGACAAATATAATTAACGATTATAAAAGAGAGAATGAAATCCCGGCGGGAATGGAAACATTGTACGATTATCTACATGAACGTCAGATAAAGTGGGCGGCAAAAATCAAACATAAACAGGAACAATTTAAGTGAACATTAAGGACGGTACTTATGTATCGTCCTTTTTGATTATTTAAAAGAAAAGGAGAAAAAGACAATGGCAAGAGTAGATGATGCTCAGGCTGCTAGAAATGCGGCGATTGCGCAGTCAGTAAAGACAACAGCAAATGAGAAGTTCAAGCCGGTTCTTGAACAATATTCTAATTTGGTGAATACTAACCCCGCTGGTGCGTATGTCTATGCTAAAACAGGATATGTACCAAGCAGCTCAAGCAGTGGCGGTTCAGGAAGTAGCAACAGCGGAAGCGGCAGCGGTGGAAAATCAACGGGTGGCGGAAGCACACCAACAGATCCAATGAGCGGCGGAAGTTACAGTGATTATATTGATTACGAGGCAATATACCGCGCACAGCAGGAAGCAGCTAGACAGGCTGCTAACGAGGCTTATAACCGCAATATGGCGCGTATTGCAGATGCTTACAATTCCGCTGCTGGTAACCTTAAGAGCAACTATAACAGCACCGTAGACAGACTCAACGCAGCACGTACAAGCTCAATGAATGATGTAAACAGCGACGCAGAGAAATCACTCAGAGAGGCATATATCAACAATATGCTTACCCGTAAAAACCTCAATCAGAGGCTTTCCGCTATGGGTTATAACGGTGGCGCAACAGAGTCTACAATGGCAAGCCTTGACAATCAGTACGGCAGTTCAAGAGCTGGTATCAATGAAGTCCTGAACAAGAACATTTCTGAGTTGAACCAAGTATACGGTGATAATCTCGCTGGTGCATTGCAGACCTACAATTCAGCTAAATCCAACCTTGATTTACAGAGGATGCAGCTTGAAAATGCGGCTGAGAACGCTAGAAACAATATGGAAACTAGCTACATGAACAGCCCTAACATTACAATGGACAGCAACTACGTAAACGCACTCAAGAACGTAGTAGCAAGACAGCAAGCATTTAACGGTGCACTTACTCAGGCAACAAATAACTTTGTAGCCGGAAACGTACAGCAAGCACAGGCAGCAGCACAAGGCCCTAACTTCTCGAAGTATCTCGCACAGGCACAGCTTGAAGCACAGCAGGGCAATCCTATGAGCAAGATTGTAGACGAGATATACAACGCAATGCAGAGAAGTGAACTTGGTGTAGAAGACGGTTTTGATATCCTTCGCGCAATAGGAGCACGATAAACAATGGGCGGCTTTATAACCGCCCTTCTTTTTTGGAGGCTATTAGATGGCTAAACAGAAACAGATTCCAGCAAAACAAGCGTATTATGAGCAAATATTAACTTCACAGCTTCAACCAAGTAGAGAAGAGGAATTAAAGTCATTCCAGGCAGATTATGACGCATGGAATAAGAGGCAGCAGGACATAGCCGCTTTTCAGGCAGACTATGACAATTGGGTAAAGGCCCAGACTCCCGTTGAACAGCCTAAAGTGGAAACTCCTAAAGTAGAGACTCCTAAAGTCGGCTCTAACGGCCTTACACAGCCTAGTATTGCGCCTAGAAAAACTCAGGTTAAGGCAGAAGAACAGCCCATTGAGAAGAAGACATATCTTACACACGCTGATATCATCCCTTCTCTTACTAAAGTCAATGTTGATAAACAGAAGATGGGCCGTGATAACTACGATCAGATGAAGCAGTTAGGCGAGGGCGGTAGTGTAGACTTGTTCAACCGTCCTAAAGTATCAACCGACGAACTTAAAAAAGCAGGATGGAATGATGCGGGAGAAGGTACCGCGACGGTATTCTCAAGCACATATACAAATAGCAAGGGTGATAAGGCTGGAAACTTCACTCCTATTGTTACGGATAAGAACGGTAAGTTTGTACGCGCTCTTACAGAGAGAGAATTGACAGAGTACGCAGAGGCCGTAATGGACGGAAGAAGAAAAGACGATTTAGGACTTCAAATAGGCGCACAGACTAGCGGCGCAAACGCTATTAACGATGCAGTTAACGCGGCAGAAAAGGTACACGACCTACAAGAGAAGTATTATGTTGAACCAAAGAGGGCCGCAAGAAAAATAACTGCTGATAATATATCCGATGATCTCATCAAGCAGGCCGCTCAAAAATACGGCATGACCGAGGATGAGATAAGGGCAAGCTTACAGCCTAAAGAAGAGAAGTTTGAAGCTCCTGGGAAGGTTGACGAAGAAACCACAAAGGCAGTTCAAGAGGCTATCGCAGAAGATGATAGAAAGAGGGTTCAGAAGAAATACAAGGCGAATGAAGCTTTTTTTGAAAACATGGCAAAGGCATCTACGGACATTGTAAACGCCCCTGTTGCTATCGCTGGAAGAATATCGGGTAAAGATTGGAGCTTGTATTCAGACGCGAAGAAACAAGCCTTTAAAGATATGCAAGAGCAGCACCCCGTAGCAAGTGGCGCGGGCAAAGCTGCTGGAATGGCTTTTGCGGCTCTTTATACGGGCGGTGGCGTAGGTGGCGCACAGAACGCAGTAAACGCCGGACAAGTATATAACGCATTACGTGATGAAGCAATTTTGAATGGAGCGACAAAAGGAACCGCTGCTTTATACGGTTTAAAGGCGGCCTTTCCCGTTCTTGCGGCTAATGCGGCTAATGCAATGCCCGTTGACCTTGCCACAGATATTGTACCTACTTTGGCTAACGACTTGGCAGAGGGCGAAAAGACCGACGAAGAGATTTTAAGAGATACACTTATAAATACGGGTATCAACTACGGCTTTGATGCGGCTGGTGACCTTGTATCAATCGTTAACGCTGCCAGGAAGTCAGGACGTGCGGTTAATGCCGATGATGCTTTTAAAGCAAATATCCGTGAGGGATATGAGAAGCTTAAGACACTCAATGATATAGACGCAGATATAGCAGCTAAAAATGCTGATATAATGGCAAAGAACACCGCAGGAAATACCGTTGATGATATTGACAATCTTATTAAGGAAGGTGTCACTGTAACCGAAGATGCAAACGCAGATAAGGCCCTTAGAGAGTTATACGGTCAGGAAGGACTAGAAGAGGCTTCAAAGTTTACTCTTCCCGATGAAACTTTCCATCGTATAGATGATTACGTAACGGCACTCGCAGAACCTTTGAATAAAGTACAGCGATCAGGAATTATGGACACCGTCACAGACCCCAAAGCAATTAAGGAATGGGATAGCGTAAATAAAGCCTATGAAGACTTTGTAACAAAGGCAATGGAGAGTGAAAACATAGATGATGTTGTGGCGGCACAGAAGACCCTTGATAATGCTAGAAAACGCTACGCAAGGGCCATGAAGGATATTGACCCTTCTATATCCGCAGAATTTAATAGCGGCTCTTATGGTAGAAATATCACAAGACCCGCTTATGAGAGAAAGCTTGCAATAGATAACGAACAGAACGCACAAGAGACTTTCGACCTTATAAAAGAGCTGGAAGATTCAAATAAGCCACAAAGCATAGACAATGTTCCACGATCCGTAGAGGGAGCAAACCCGTTACAGACTTTTGCCGAAAACCCCGTAGATGGAGAGTGGAAAACCAGCAAGCTTAGAACTAACACACTTGAAAACACGGGCAAAATAACTAACCCTGATGATTTACCTGAAAGAGAATTTGCGTATAGAGTATTTAAGGAAGTCGAGCAGAAGGCAGCAGCCTTAGACCGATACAAAGATAGTGTTGACGTGGCAAGCGACCTTCTTAAGCAAGATAGTTTTGATGAAGTGGACGTAAAGGCCGCTATGGATGAATGGCAACGCTTGATGGATATGGGAGACGAAGCGTCAATTCGCAAAGCCCGCAGACTTGCCCTTAAAATTTACGGAGAGACAAGGGAAGGCGGTAGGATTGTACAAGCACTTGCCGAGCATAGCCGTAGCACACCCGAAGGCCAGTTAAGGACTGCTCAAGAAGCAATAGATAATCTTGTTGACAAGAAGGCAGGAAAAGGAACCTCTGAAACGCTTGATAGAGTTGCAGAAAAAATCTATAAGGCTTTTGATAATAGCAACGGCGATAAAGAGGCATTTAAGAAAGAGCTTGATAATATTTTAAGCGGAGATATAAGAAAACACGCTACAAGTAAAACATCCAAGAGCATGGCTTCAAAATCAATCAGCGGAAAAAACAAAGTTATGAAGATGATTGACAAGGGGGCTTCTGTAGACGAGATTATAGATCAGGTTTACAAAGACAACGGCGGTGTTAAACTTACTCCCGAAGAACAGAAAAAGATTTACGATTATCTTACAGAGGCCGCCAAATTGCCCGAAGGAAGCTACGAACAAGAAGAACTATTTTCAAGGGCTGCTAAAATTGCAGTAGGCAGAGCGCCTTCTACGATAGGGCAAAAGATAAGGTCAGTTCTATATAACAATATGCTTGGTAACTTCAAGACCGCACTTTCAAGAAATGCTTTTGGTAACTTTGGTTATCAGATATTGGAACAGGCTAGACAGCCTATTACCGCTGTGGTTGATAGAGCGACTTCTTTAGCAACAAAAAAGAGGTCTGCGCTTGGCTGGAACGCACAAAAAGCTGGAGCATATGCAAGCGGTTTGAAGAAAGGCGCAAAAGAACAGCTTACGGATATTGCAAAACATATTAGCACAGGCAGAAGCGGAGCTAAAGGCTGGGAATTGGCCCTTGCAAATAACGCCACTACATATAACGACTCAAAGCTGATAGGCAAGTTTGCTAACAATGTAGATTATTATGTAAAAAGCGCTATGCAGCTTGGTGATAGACCGTTCTTTGAGGCTAATTATAAGCAAAACTTCGTTGAATTGTCACAGCTTATTGATAAGTATGGCAAAGAGAATGTAGCGGGGCTTGAAGGTATAAAAGATGCAGACTTACCCGAAGTAATGGATATGATTGCATCGGTACGCGCGGCTGATTCCGTATTCCAAAAACACGGTAAAATGTCAAAAGGTCTTACCGACTTAAGAAACGGCCTTGGCGAAATGTCAGAGGGCGTTATTGGAGCAGATGTATTAAGCACAGCGGCTTCACCTTTCACAATGACTCCCGGTAATATGTTAGAGAGGGCTATTGAATATACGCCTTTGGGATTTGCTAAGAACGCAATCGAAACGATCAAGGAAGTGGGCGGCAAAAAGGGCTTTAATCAGCGGCGTTTTGTTGACGAGGCTTCACGTTCAATCGCCGGACTTCCTTTGTTATACGGAACCTATAAAATGGCTGAGAACGGATTGACAAACGGTGGTTACAGCACAGACCCCGACGAGAAGGCAGCCCAGCAAGAAGACGGCTTTATTGAGTACGGCTTTAACGTTCCTGAGAGTTCGCCTATATATGGCGGGAAAACGCTTGACACTAGCGATATCCCTGTTTTTGGCCCGTTTATGCAAGCTGGTTCAGTAATAGCAGAAGAGGGTATTACCCCTGAATCTAGTTTGCAAGCTGGCGAGGCAGTACTAGGCAGCTCAACACTTCAAGGACTTAAGAGAGCTTTTGGTGCAGATTCAATTTCATATAGCAGCCAAGACAGTGTGCTTGATAACTTAAAAAATACTGTTTTATCATCGGGTTCACAGCTCATTCCTTCGCTTGCTAGACAGACAGCACAGACATTAGACCCGTACAAACGTGATCTTGGCGAATATGGAACTCCTGAATATTACCTAAATCTTATGAAGAATAGCGACCCTATGGGTCGTCAGACTCTTCCTATTAAGACGGACGTAGAAGGAAACCCCGTATTGCAAAACCAAGGAAGGCCATTGCCTGAGAAGATACTTGAAAACTATGTATTGCCTATGAATGTAAGCGAGTATAAACCTTCTGAACTCAATCAAGAAGCTTCAAGGCTCCTTAAAGCTACGGGAGAAAACACGGGCTTTACACCAAAAGCGAAACGTTCAGACTTGAAAGCATGGGATGAAGCGGAAAAAAAAGTATATACCGAAAGACAGTATAGAAGATACAAAGAAGACCTCGGAAAACTTAACGCTTCAATGGGTAATGCTCTTACAAAGTCCGATGAATATGCAAAGTTAACAGACGTAGAAAAAGCTAAAGCACTTGGAGACGCTTACACAGCCATGAAACAGATTGCAAGATTTAATGCTACGGATAACATGAACGACAATAATCTTGCGGAGATTTATAAAGAAGCTGGATTTGGCGAGAAGGGTGTTGAAGCTGTTATAAAAGAAATTGATGTGAAGGCTGCATTGAAAAGGAACGAAGTAACCGATTCAGATAGTGCTAGAGAGATTTATTCAAATTACGGCGATGCTGGATTAAAGACTTATGCAGAAATAAAGAAAAAGCTTAATAAATCTCAAAAAGGAGAAGATATTGCGGCAGCCGTTGACTCAATCCCCGGACTTAATAGAGATAAAAAAGCTGAGTATTATTCCTATGTTGATACAGACGCAAAGCCTAACAACAATCCTTTCGGTTATGTGCCCGGTATCAATTATGATCCTGAAAAAGATAAGACATTTTCCACAGCAAAGAAACTTATACCTACTCTTACACCTGAAAAGTATTACAAGACTAAAGACAGCATAGATACAGATGGAAATGGAAATATCAAGGAATCAGAGATTCTTGAGTACATCAATGCTAATGCAAGAAATGAAGAAGAAGCTAATAAAATGTGGACAGCATATCACGGAGAAAGCAAAAATAAGAAAGGCAAAATAAAGAAGGTTAAGAAAGTAGGAAACAAGTACATAGCTTCATATTAAAATTTAAGCCTCTACCTAAATGGTAGGGGCTTATTTTTGTGTACGGTTTCGTGTACGGTTGGTGTTATATGTGGTTTCCAAACACAGTAAAATAGCGTAGTTAAAATGTAGTTTAAATTACGTTAATTGTGCGTGTAACGCAGTTACGCTGCGGTTTTGGCGATTATTTAAGGTGTCTTCAACTCCCGCCTAATCCATTCTTGAAAGTTAGATGTTTACTGGGATTTACATTTCCCGTGTACGGTTTTGTGTACGGTTTTCAAAATAATCATTAAGTTTATTGGCGTACCCTTCGTCAATAGACGCAATAGGTTTTCTGTAATGGTCGCGGAGAACCTTAGACCCTTCTTTCCAGCCGCCGTGATGCGCGGTCACGATTTCAGGGATCGACATAGCCGCCGCAAACGAGGCGAAGAAAACACGGAGGTCATGGAAACGAATATGCCCTAGCCCAAGACTGTGTTTTAAGTTATAAAAGTTGGTTCCAATACTTCCAGGGGTTAGTCCTACGATATAATCATCGGGATTCCCCTCGCCTATAAGCTCTAACTCAGATTGAGATAGGTACACAATTCTATTACTTGTTTCTGTCTTAGGAATTTCTTTATATATCCATCCTTTTTTATGATCTTGCACCATATCAGCATGAACATAAATTGTATTCCCTTTTATGTCCCCGTATTTTAAAGCGGATATTTCGCCTCTTCTTAGAGAGTGGTGTGCGGCCATAGAAATAGCTATTTTCATTTTATTTGAAGCTGCATTATATAGTGCCTCGATTTGCTCATTTTCAGGGGCATTACTGCGTACTTTTTTCTCTTTGGGTAAATGTATCGAGAATTGTTCTTTAACCCCGGAAAAGGTCAAGGAAGAGCGTAAAAGGCCATAGGTGTTTTTTACTGTCTTAGGAGCCAAGCCCTTATCGCTTAATTCTGTTATGAATGATTGAAGCGTTTTAGAGTTTATTTTTCTGATCTTGACGTGTCCTATAACCTCTATTCGCCTTGCGTCCTTAATATAACCGTTAATAGTAGAAGGGGATAACACCCCGTCATTAGAAGATATATAGTTTTTAATAGCCTCCGACACTGTAATATCGGAGGCTCTTGCTCTTTCAGCCGAGTTAATAAATTGTGCAGCCATCATTTGTACTTGCTGCTTTGTCGGGGCTGTAAACGATTCGTAATGTTCTTTTCCCTGACTATCTTTGTAAGAATATACTTTTATTCTCCAATTACCCGAAGGTAGTTTCCTTGCTTTTTCCATAATTTATTTAACAGCCTGTGCCGTTCTTCCCTCGTTCTTTCCAAAATTATTATAGTGGTTCCAAAGTGCGTTCTTGTCATACCCGAAAGCTGCTTTTAAATCCGGGTATGCGTCAGCGTATGCCTTGTAATCAAAATTCGATTTTGTAAGAGCCTTTGGAGCCGGTGAATACTTTGCTATCTGGGCGGCAATGAAATTATAAACATCAGGGCAAGCATTTTTAAGCCCGTTAGGGTTAGTGCAATATAGCCTGAATGATTCTGCAAAAGCCTCAGAAGCGCCCTTTTGAACAATATAGTTTATCCTTCCGTCGATAGACGCTAATGAAGCATAATTTCCATTGTAGAGCGTATTCCACTCCTTAGAAGAGCTTATTCCATACTCGCCTATATATATTCCTGAAATATAGCCAACAATAGAGTCAAATACATGGCCGCATTCATGTAAAACTGTATTTGGGTAGTCTGAATTAGAATAAATGTAGATTTCAGCTCTGCTATCAATAGATGCTACTTTATGTGAATTATTATAGTAGGTTACTACAGCGGTTTTTGTATATCCGATAGGATTTGTTGGAGTGCCACTATAATATATCTTTACCCCTTCACGTTCTAACAGACTTTTAATTCCAGGCGGAAGAGTATTCAAGGCGTTGTTTATTGCGCCTGTGTTAATGCTCTGCGTATCGGTATAAATCATACCGCCTACAGGATCATAAGCATATACATTAGAAGATAACAGTATAAAAGCAGATATGAAAGCAACTACAAAACGAGATATTCTTTTCATAATAGACCTCCTTAATCGCCGTTAAGCCTCTTCAAAAACTCTGTTGCCATCTTTACATCTTCTTTTTTGCTATTCTTAGCAACTTCTAATAAGACTTCTATATCCTTGTCTTTTATAAGATAATCTGTTGCTTCTTTGTCTACATGGGAACAATAATTACCCATATCATCATCCCATCCCATAAGGAACGCTGGCGTTGTGTCTAATACTCTCGCCATTTCCGCGACTTTTTTCAATGGTAGATTTCTTGATAATTCAATCTTATTGATAGAAGACCTAGATTTATACCCGACCTTCTTTGCTAGTTCGTCCTGAGACAACCCAAGCTCAAGACGCCTTTGTTTAATTCTTTCACCAACTGTCATTTTTTCTTATACATATCTCCTATATTTAATATAGCACTACGTTGAAAAAAAATCTACAAAATATTTAGAAATTGTGTTGACATTTTGGCTACATGATGTAAAATAGAGACAGGTAGAAAAATTGTCTACAAAATATAGGGGGAACATAATAATGATAGACACAATTCTTTTGGAGCAGAAAATCAAGGATGCAGGCAAGACAAAGTCTCATCTATCTAAGAAAATGGGGATCAGTATTCAGACACTACGTCTTAAGATGCAAAACGTGTCTGATTTCACCACGACGCAAGTCGATGTTCTATGTTCTGAATTAGATATCACACGTTTAACTGAAAAGGAAAAAATTTTCTTCAAGAAGTAGTTTTTTTGTCTACTTTGTAGACAAAAAGTATACACGCAAGGGGGCAATATGCAAAAAAACGACACAAAAAGACTCTTTAAACGCTACATGTTAGATAAATACATTGACTCGCTCAAGGAATTATCTGATATGGCTGGGATTGAATACAGAACATTCCTTATAAGAATGGACAATCCTGAGAGTTTTAGGGGCTACGAACTAAAAGCACTTGATAACATTTTAAATTTCGCAACTGATGATTTAGTCAATTTGATAAGGGGGAGCGGATGAAAAAAGTTATTGGGGGAATCCTATGGGGGATATTTCTATTTTCTATTATCCCTATCGAAGTGAGGGCTAATTCCCTTGGTCTTATTTACACAGATTCAGAAATACCCGGAGAAATTTATACTTCCGCTAATTTATGCGGAGAAGAATTTAATATCTGTCCTGAACTACTAATGAGTATTGCATATTATGAGTCACGATACCAGGCAGACGCGAAGAATGGATCATGTATCGGACTTATGCAAGTAAATGTAAAGGCGCACAAAGAACGGATAGAGGCTTACGGATTTACTGAGGAAGATATGTACGACGAGTACAAGAACATGATTATAGCCTCGGATATCCTGGAAGAGCTATTCAATGAGTATGAAGACGTTGGAACCGTTTTGTGCATTTACAATGGGGATTCTAAAGGCTTAAGAGCCTATAAAGAATACGGTTTATTACCAAAATATGCAACTAATGTGCTTAAGAAAAGCGAAGAACTAGAGCGGGCGCATGGAAAGTGAGGGAGAAATGCCATTTTCAGAGTACAAGTACGATTATTCAAAGTTAGAAGCTGCTATTGAACTACTTAAGTTTAGAGTAGAGAGGGCGCACAGAAAAGGCCAGCATGTTCTACTAAATGAAGAAGAGCTTGAGGACATTCTATTGGTAGCCGGAATTGAAGTTGATCGAGAAGTGGAGGTTATCTGATGGATAAAAACTATTTTGAAGTCCTTAACGCCATAGACGTTAACGGCAAGACAGAGAAAAAAGGTAATCTTACTTATTTATCGTGGGCTTGGGCTTGGGGAGAGTTGAAAAAGAAACACCCTGACGCTACCTACACCATTTATGAGAATGAGAACGGCTGGAACTACCATACGGACGGTAAAACGGCATGGGTAAAGACGGGAGTTACGGTTGACGGGCTAGAACATATTGAATACTTACCTATCATGGACAACCGAAACAACTCAATCCTTCTTGAGAATATCAAGAGTACAGACGTAAACAAGACCATACAGAGAAGTCTTACCAAGGCGGTAGCGAGACACGGTTTAGGACTTTATATCTACGCTGGTGAGGACTTACCCGAAGAGTCAAAGTCGGAAGAAGAAAAAGCTTTTGATAAAAAGACAGAGAAGATAAAAAAAGACACCATATCAGCTAAAGATCAGGAAATTCTTAAAAAAGTATGTGAGAACAAGGGTTATAAGGTTGAGGATATATTCACCAAGCCATTATCAGAGCTTACCGGGGAAGAGTATGTAACAGCCTTAAACAAGCTAAACGGGGTTAAGTAATGGAAGTATTCACGGGCAAAGCATTAGACATTATAGCGTACCTTATGACAGCAGATAAAGAAGCTTTGTTTGACCTATCAAGGCATAAGGAAGTTAAGAAACGTTCTTTACTAGCAAATGCGTACTTTCACCGTCTTGTCGGGCTGTTAGCAAACGGGGAGGACGGTAGTTTCTTTCAAAAGAAGAATGAACTGATTTTACATTACGGAGTACAAGAATTTGAGAGAAACAAAGATGGTGAATTGATTATAGAGTATTTACCCGACAACGACGATTACAAAAAACATGAAGTAAAGCATTATTACCCTACTCAGTACGGTGGGGAAATAAGGGGCGTAACAGTAAGAGCGTTTCTTCTCCTTATAGGCACACACAAGTATTCTTCTTCCGATATGGCCCACTTAATAGAGTGTACCAGGAATGAATGTATCGGCTGCGGAATACCAAGAGAAGAAGTTGAAACCTTTGACGAGCGTAGGCTCATGGAGGAATTAAATGCACAAGCGAACAAAAGCCGTAGCAATTCCACCAGCGGTAAGAGAAGCAGTTGAGAAAAGAGACGGATATAGGTGTATATTCTGCGGAAGCGGTAATGCAAGGGGAGAAGCACATTATATCAATAGATCACAAGGTGGGCTTGGAATACCTGAAAATCTATTATGTACGTGCCGAAGTTGCCATCGAGAAATGGACAACGGTATGAACACAGAGTTTTATAGGGAGATAGCAAAGCATTATCTAATGAATAAATACCCCGGATGGGATGAAAAGAAGCTCATTTATAACAAATGGGATTTCTTAAAGGGTTGAGCTAACGCAACACCCGCCGAAAGGCAAAAGAAACTACTTCTTATGGCTCAGGAATTTATCACAGAATGAAAGCCATTGTTTATCCCTTGGCTATATCAGGGCCAAGGGAGGAAGGGGGAAATCATTGCAGAAGGTATCAGTAAGACTACCACTTGAACCACAACCAAAAGGAAGACCACGATTTAGGATAACTGCTGGAAGGGTATTTACATATACCCCTAAGAAAACGGAGCAGTATGAGAACGACGTTATCAGATTGTACAGAGAATTAACGGGCGGTTATATGTTCCCAAAGAAACAACCACTTCACGTAGCTTTAATCTTTGGGATGCCTATACCGAAAAGCACACCTAAGAAATTAAAAGAAAAGATGTTATCCGGGGATGAATACCACGTAAAGAAACCTGATATTGATAATCTTGCTAAATCGGTATTAGACGCTTTAAACGGTATTGCATATCCTGATGATTCACAGATTACTTCACTCAATCTAAAGAAGGTTTACAGCGAAGAACCTCATATATGGGTAATGATCCGAGAAGAGGGAGCTGAATAACGGGGGAGTTATGGAGAAGAAACGTTTCCTAATGTATGAAGACTGGCTTCCGCTTATCGAGTCAATGACTGATGAGCAAGCTGGAATAATGATGAAAAAAATATATGCTTACCAATGCGGCGTTGAATATGAACTAACTGACCCGTTACTTATAGGTATTTTCAATCTTATGAAGGATCGTTTTGATACTGATAGAAATACTTATGACGAAGTATGTAAAACCCGCAGAGAGTCAGGCTCTAAAGGTGGCGCACCTAAAGGAAATCAGAACGCAAGAAAAAAACAACCAAATGGTTATGAAAACAACCAAAAACAACCAAATGGTTGTTTGAACAACCAAAATCAAGCAAAACAACCTGATTATGAATATGAATATGATTATGAATATGAATATAAAAAGAATAATATAACCCCCCTTACCCCCCTAGAGGGGGAAGAGGTTAAGCCCAAAAAGAAAAGACAACCAGCTTTGAACGCTGAGGAAGTAATCAATGAGAGAAACCTTAGTAAAGATTTAAGAGAAGCGGTTGAGGGATGGGTTAAGTATAAGATTGAAAAACGCCAAGGATATAAAGAAACCGGACTAAGGTCATTCTTAACACAAATAGAAAATGCCGCTAAAGAATATGGAGAACCAGCATTGATTGACGTAATAAGACGGTCAATGAGTGCAAACTACCAAGGTATTGTATGGGCTTGGTTACAAAGAAGTAGTCCACCAACAGGAGCGAGAGATCAGTTGGCTGCAATTAAGTAGGGAGGGGAGAAATGACAAGAGAGGAAATAAAGACACAGATTGAGAAATTGAGCGTTGCATACGAAAAGTTCCCGATAAGTCAGGCATTGTTCGACATATGGGTTAACTGCTTTAAGGATTGTGATTTTAAAGTATTCCAAGAGGCTATTGACAACACAATCAGGAACGAGAAATACACGCCCAACATTGCAACGGTAAACGGGTATTATAAACAGCTTGAGGCCCAGCGAAGAGAAATGATGGATCGCATACGGGGAAGTTATAACCGCGCTGTATATGCCCTTGGGATTGAGAAGAACGTTGACGATTATAAGGCTTTTCTTGAATGGCTGGCAGATATACCGAGAGAGTTTAGAGCGACAACAGCGGAGAATTTCAGCTATGAAGTTGAGAACCATGTTAACAACAGCATAGCAACCGGAAAACCTTATAAATCATTTATGGAGCTATTGGAGGAAAAATGATAGACGTTGAGAAAAATATAATCGGCTCCATACTTCTTGACCCTAAATCCATTGTGAAAATGAATATCAGGGGAGATATGTTCTCCGACAATCTTCTCGGTCAGATATTTACAGACTGTAAGCGTTGGGAAGACGAGGGCGAAGAAGTAAACGCTATAAGGATTGTGGATAGCCTTATATCATCCGTAGTCGATAAAGTGACAGCGAATAGTCTTATAGCAGAGATAGCAGCAAGCCATGATCCGTCAGCAAGTGACGATTTCTGTTGTAAAGAGATACGCAAGAGATTCAGGGCAAGACAAGTAAATGCGATTTTAGAGCATACCGAGATTACATCATCAAACGTAGACAGTCTGATTGAAGAATTATCAAGAGACTTTGACAACCTAAGAGAGACGCAGACTAACACGGTAGTCGCAATGTCAGACCTTGTTAAATATCAGAACAGCTATTTTACAGACAAGGGGAACAAGATATTTAACACCGGATTTTCAGAGCTTGATAAAGTCATTGGTTCTTTTGACGGTGGAGATTTAATAATAATCGCTGGAAGACCAGCGGGCGGTAAATCAGCCTTTGCCTTACAGATAGCGAGAAGATACGCGAGGAAGATGTTAAAAGTTGCATTTTTTAACATGGAAATGACCGCAAAGCAGATGTACGAGAGAGCGATAGCAAGCAGCAGCGGTATTGAAATGAGCCGTATACGAAACGCTACGGGATTTCTCAACAACGAAAAAGAGAAGTTTGATAAAGGCAATGAGTTGTTAGCCCAAGAAGTAAATCTTTACTTGTACAACGGCACGCAGAGGGTAAGCGATATAAAGGCCGAGCAAGCAAAAAACAATTACGATGTGATCTTTGTTGACTACTTGCAGCTAATCAAGCCCGATACCCCAAAGGGCAATAGATATCAGGAAGTCGGGGAAATATCAAGGGGCCTAAAAAGGATTGCTATGGAATTTAATATCCCCGTGTTTGCATTATCCCAGCTTAACAGAACAAGCGAACAGAACAAAGACAAGGAACCGACAATGTCAGAACTAAGAGAAGCGGGAGATTTAGAGCAGGACGCAAGTTCAATCTTGATGTTGTGGACACCTGACCCGCAGGAAAAGGCCGTGAAGATGATAAAGGTTGAGAAGGGAAGACAGACGGGCAACACAAGGCAGAGATTGATATTCAGCGGAAAGACAATGTTATTTTCCGAGGAAGATGAGTTTGTGGATGTACCTGACAACATGGAAATACCATTCTGAGGGGGTAAAGCATGGAAAAAGAGGTATTCAAAGAAAAGATTTACGCACCGTATAACGAAGCATGGAAAGTGATTAAGCTGATTCAGTACGCGGGCCAAGACGAGAAGTCGGACGCAACATGGCAAGAATACGTAAGGGCCATAGATGAATTTGCCAAGAAATTTGAGAACAACACTTTCAAGGACACTTTAGTATCAATGCTGTTAGATGCGGGAGATACGATAGCTAAGATGAATGGGGGTACAGAATGAGACTATATGCACCTAAAGGGAGAGGACAATACAAACTCCCTCCTGAGATTTACAGATTAGCCGTTCAATGGTGTAGATGTTACCCAGTATGGGTAAGGGAACTTGAAACACCGCCTGATACGAGTAAAGCAATAACTTACGATCAAGACAAAGTACAGACGAGCGGCGGTTATGATGCAACGGCAGAGCTGGCAATAAGGCGAATGGAACTTGCTAAGAAGGTAAGACTAATAAACGACGTAGCGAAAATGACAACCCCGGACTTATACACTTGGCTTCTTAAAGGGGTTACAGAGAACTACACAGCCGACCAACTGATAGCTCAAGGGATGCCGTGTTCTAAGAATCTGTACTACCGTAAACGCTATATCTTTTACTACAAGTTAGCGAAGAGGATTTAATCATGGTATGTGATAACGACTGTTTTAACTGCAAATATCCTGACTGCATTTTAAGAGACAACGAGAAAACGAACATAAAGCAGAATTTAGGAATACCAGCCTTTAGCAAGGAATATTACGCAGCATACCGGGCGAAGAATAAAGACAGAATCGCAGAGCGGTATAAGAAATGGTATCACGATCACAGAGAAGAAATTCAGGCAAGAAGAAAAGCAAAGAGAGAGGGGTTAAAAGCATGAAGTGCGAACACAAGGATTGTCTGACTTGTCCATATGACGATTGTATTTATGAGCAGTCAAAAGAAAAGGGCAAGGCACCTAAAAGGACACATGAACGTAGCGAGTATTGGGCCAAGTATTACGAGAAACACAAAGAGCGCATAAAGGCCCGTATGAGGAAGAGATACCACGATAATAAAGAGAAGTACAGCGCATATAAAAAAGCGAAGTACCAGAGAGATAAATTTAAGGGGGGCGGTATAGATGATATGGGGGTTACTTTTAATAATTTCCTTGGCAATAGTAGTAGTTTCCGTGTATAGAGTAGGCTTCAACGATGGCTTTACAGCGGGGCAGATATCAAGATACATGGACGAGAATAGGGGGAGCCACAATGAAATGCGAGATATGCCACCAAGAGATTGAAGGACGGTACATAAAGTACAAAGACCATTTCTTTTGTAGGCAAGATAACGACCAATGCTTTAAAGAATGGTTATACGACCAAACAGACGGGAGCGACGATATAGAGTACGGCCCGATTGCCGCCGGAGAAAAAGAGCCACTTCCTGAATGGAGCGAAGAATACTTAAACACTTTAGGCATGGGCCTGAGAGATTTTTTCTAGGAGGGGATATGAAACTATACAGAAAAGACTTCCAAATATGGCGCAATGCAATAACTCTAATACCCACAATACAGATCGTAGTAAATCAGCCGATATATCCGACCAAGAGCATTGAATTGTCGTTTCATTTTCTGACATTCCACGCGCGGTTATTATGGGCTAAACCTAGTTACTGGGCGTTTGAAGAGAGGGGCGAAGAATGACAATAAGTGAAATTATAAATGCCATACATCAACAAGGTGTTGAGAACGAAGTCTTTGAATTACTCACGCAATGGATGATAGAAGATAGATATAACAAGATGAAGAAGATAGGCGAGAGCGAAGCAACTATTCGAGCAATACATAGAATTGCTACTCAAAACAAAAATACAAAACAAGCTATTGATGGAATTATCAGTTTAAGTTTAGGTGAGGGATAAGGATATGACAAGAGAAGAAGCAATAAGAATATTCAGAAAAGAAATTGAATGTTTGTCGCATACCAAGTGTAAAGATTGCATACTTGAAAAATCATGCGACCCAATGACAACAACACCTTACGATTCGGAGTACATAGATGCTTACAGTATGGCAATCAAAGCACTAGAGCAAGAGCCAAAGACAGGGCATTGGATAGAAAGGCATGATGATTGGGGCAACGGAATAATAACAGACAGAAAATATAAGTGTTCAATATGCCATGGAAAGCATATAGACCCCGAAACAGGGGAATGGCATGAGGTATTCGATTATAAATATCCATTTTGCCCTAACTGCGGAGCAAAGATGGTTGAGCCACAGGAAAGTGAGGGATAAATGAACCGCAGACAAGCAAAAAAGCGAGAAAAGAAATCAGCCTTGGAATATTTGGAGTATTTAGACAGGTATTTTGATGAAAATGAAAAATGGTGCATCCTTAATAATTGCCCTTATTACGACCATAACGGCAGATATGGCGGTGGGTGCGCAGACCATTTAGCACCAAAAGGCTTTAAATGTAAGAATCCGTATTGTTGAAGAGAAAGTGAGGGATAAGCGGCATGTTTAATAGTTATAATAATTCAATCAAGATAAATGCAATAAGCGGAACAATCGTAAAGAATTATAGAAAATCTTTTATTTTGCGATTTCACATGAAATCTTCTATGGCAGAAAATGTTCTGTCTGAAAATCCATCTATATATAGAAAACCTATTGTCGTATTACAGGTTATGCTGTGCGGTGATGAAGAATTATTGGCAGAAATTATGTGGAAAGATGATTTTGATGAGATATTGAAGGGAGAAGAGGAGTCGGTTAATAGCAACACGATAGGGCGATATGATCCATATACAGATAAATTTATAAAGTGAGAAGAGGATGGGGAAACGTGAAATGATATATTTAGCAATAATATACATAGTATTCAGCATAGTATCAGGATTGATATATAGAAAGTTAGATAAGTAGTAAATAACACTGCGGTGGCGGAATAGGTAGACGCGCATTGCGTTGAATAGATGCAAGCAGTTTGAGGCGTTGACAATAGGGGTGATTGTGTGGAAGGGGGTTAAGTGATGGGAATGACGATTGAAGATATAAAGCACTGTTTGGAAGTTATGGTTGATTGTGAAGTATGCGAGGAATGTAATCTTTATGGCACGACGGGAACAGACCATTGCGAACATGATTGTGTTTACGGAGCATTAGATATAATCGACAAGTATCAGAAGATAGAGCAGATAGTAGAACATTGGGCTTGTTGTGGCAATCCATCAGATTCAATGATAGCTATTAGTGAGGTATTAGAAGATGGCAAAGCGTGAATATGTAGACATAGAACGAGTATTAGACGAAATTAAATGTATGGACAATGGCGGAATAATAACACGTTCAACAAACCATATATGCGAAGATATACGGACAATATCAACGTTCACCGAGCAGGAAATAGTAAAGCCGTATCTCGATAAGATAAAAGATATGATAGACAACCTATAGCGCGGTAATGTTAGCTCTAATCAAAGCGCAGATCAAGAAAGAAAAGAATAAATAGTTAAATCCCGGCGCGAGAATAAAAAACGAAAGGAGAATCCCTTCTGATATGTGACTTATAAGTGTAAACCAACTTGCGCCGGATTTATATAAGGGGGCTATATGCGAGATATAGATTATTTACGGGCCATGATTGAGGCTGTATACGATTCAGGGGAGTGTATGTTAGAAGTATTATTTCTTGACGGGGCTACTATTGCAAGATTAACGCCGCTATATGACGAGGAAGACGAGGAAGAGGACTATGATTAAGTTATCAATCATCATTCCATGCTACAACGCTGGAAACTATATACATGAGCTTTTAGACGTCCTATATCCTCAGTTAACAGACGAGTGCGAACTAATCATTGTAGACGATGGGAGCGACGAACCATTTAAGACAGATTATAAATGTACCGTGATCCGTCAGGAAAACAAGGGAGCCAGCGCAGCAAGGAACACGGGCCTAGATACCGCTAAAGGTGAATATATAGCCTTTATAGACGCGGACGACCTTGTGAGCGACAAATACATTGAAACGATATTAAACAAGGCAAAAACGGAAGAATTTGACTATTTATATATGTCTTGGAGGGCCTTTGGTGGCTGGAACATGAACGTGCTTTTAAAAAGCGTCGATGATAAATTCCCGCCCTTTAATTTATGCGTATGGAATAGAGTGTACAAGCGGTCAATGATAGGCGACGTGAGATTTAATACTAAAAAAGCCTGTGCTGAGGACGCGCAATTCATACGTGACGTTAAAGAAGAGGGCAAAAAGGCTTTTATAGGCGAGTATATGTATTTTTATCGGGCCGATGCAAAAGACAGTCTCACGAAAAGAGCAAGAGCGGGCAAGGTAGACACGACAAGGATAGTATATTATTATCCCGAAGTCACCGAGGATATGAAGTATTTAATAGACGAGTTCGCGGAGCTGGATAAGGATGTGGAAGTCATTTTGATGACTAAGAAAAACGCCCTTCTTGAGCTGGAAAATCATGCAATGGTTATAACCCCGCAGCTAATAACGGGTACAGAACTACGCGGAGAGTATACGCCACTATTTCAGAAGGTGGATAAACCGTTAAAGACTCAGGTACTAATTTACGTGTCCGCTCTTTATGCTATCGGAGGGATTGAGACGTGGACATATAACTTTTGCAAGTCCATGCACAAGTATTATGATTTGATGATCCTATACGACAAGACAATTGACGAAACGCAAAGAAGACGCCTTTTACCCTTTGCCGAGGTAGTAAAGAACACTAACAAGCCGATAACGTGCGACACGGCTTTAAATTGCCGGACTGCTTTAGTCCTTCCTAAAAATGTCATTTATAAGCATAAATACATGGTTGTACATACGTGTAAAATGCGCTCCGAGTGGGAGATAAAAGACAAGGCTGACAATATATTTGTGTCGCGGGCTGCGCGTGATTCGTGGGGGCTGGATGGTAATGTGATTTACAACCTGACACAACCAAGTAAACCGCGAAAAGCATTACTTCTAGTATCGGCTAGTCGTTTAAGCTGGGAAAAGGGCGAGAATCGCATAATTACACTTGCGCAGATGCTTCACAACCTCGGAATACTTTTTACATGGCTAGTGTTCACGGATTCTGAGCCTAAAACCATAGTTGACGGGCTAGTTTATAGACGTCCTACAATGGAGATTAAGTCGTATATACAAAAAGCAGACTTTTACGTGCAGTTGAGCGACCAAGAGTCCTTTTGTTATAGCTTGGTTGAGGCTTTAGAGCTTGGAGTGCCAGTTATCACAACGCCCCTTGCGGTACTTCCTGAGATTGGATTTAAAGAGGGCGTAAACGGGTTTGCAATTCCTTTTAATGTTCAGGAGTGCAAGAACCTACTCGAAATAGTCAATAGTGATTTAAAGTTCGAGTATAGCCGCGACAATGACAAGATTGTGGAAGAGTGGCGCGGAGTCCTCGGAGATACTACACCGACTAAATCAAGATCACTAAAGGCGGGCTGTGTATATTGTGCCGCGAATATCGAATTTAAAGACGCAAGGACGGGGCGAACATACCAAGGTGGTGAAGTGTTCCAAATGGACGAGAAGAGGGCGAAAAAAGCCCAAAAACAAGGATTTATTGATATATTGGAGTAAGATATGAAGTGTCCTAAGTGTGGAGGGCGTACAGCGGTTATTGATTCACGCCCGCGAAAAAATCAAATATTTAGGCGTAGAGAGTGCCTTGAGTGCGGCTTTCGCTTCAATACATGGGAGAGCTATGAAAAGGACTATAACAAGCCCGTAGCGTTTATAAAAAGGCATTAAAAAAGCCCTCGGAGTAAATTCCGGGGGCTTATCCCTCATATATCGCAAGCATTAAAGTGTTGCTCCTGTCAAGAAATGCCAACGTTCTAACATTGCTTTCGCTTCGTCGTGTATTTCGTTTATTTCAGGCTGTAAATTGTTTCCTGATCCAGCGTAGTATAAAATACACTCAAGTTCTGATAATGCCTCTAAAATAGCTTTGTTCTCGTCCATAATTAACCTCCTATTATTCCCTCTTCGTTGAATTGTTCTATTAGTTCCGCTGCGCGTTTCCTGAGTTCAACTATTTCGGGTTCCTCGTCTCCCTCAAATTCCTCGCTAAATTCTTGTAAAAACATAAGCATTGTTTCGAGTGTTGTGGGATTTTCAACCAAAACGGGGCATAAATCCCTTAAATCGTTCATAAATGAGCTAAATTGATTTGCGAGCAAGTAAGAAATACTTATAGATTCCATATTGCACCTCCTGATTATTTGTGATAATATATCCAAGTTTGAGAAATTATATGTATTAGTACCCTAGCCAAAACTTGAGCTGTTTAAGGGTCATTCCGGTTAATTCTTCCTTTATTTCACCGTGGAAACCGTCCGCGGTGGTATAAGGGATATAACCGTAAATTTTGCCCGTTTTGCGGTCTTCTGTGGTTCTTAAATTGTGATCTTCGACAATCCTACGAATAACGGCATTACACATTGTTTTTCCCTCCCTTAATAAACTTTTATCACTTGCGCTGGTGTATAGTTCATAAATATTGCTATCTTTACGGCTTCCCAAGTCTCGTACTCGTTGCCGTAGTGCTCAAATAATGCGTTGAATAGATTTATTTCGCGTTGTGTCTTCATTGGTTATCCTCCCATTTTTCAAGTATTTCCTTGATTTGTGTTATTAAAGCGGTCATTCTTTTGTCGGGATCGCTGGTAAAATCCTTTAATAATTCGCGTAGGTTATAAAGCATTTCTTCGTCTGTTGGTTCTTCGTCGGGTATATAATACGGGTCGTAGTCTTCAATGATCCTGTTATATGCTTCTCTTAGTGTTTCCA
>Ga0265299_10000674_pt1 | contig 41535 bp, 31 predicted proteins | sample AusTroGonzalo_MG_4_FD_193485 | JGI IMG/M metagenome (GOLD analysis project Ga0265299, IMG submission 193485) | Bovine rumen microbial communities from tropical cattle in Woodstock, Queensland, Australia - Gonzalo_02 | ecosystem: Host-associated > Mammals > Digestive system > Stomach > Rumen ...
TGGTGGCATATTTCGCCTCATCCACAAAACGTTTTGCGTCGAAGTTGCCTTGACCTACAAGCTGGGCGATATGGTTGTAAACCGTGTTGACCGCCATTCCTCGTTTTTGGGCGATTTCCTCCACCGAAAGACCTTGTTCAATCATCTCATTGGTGATGAGATAGGTGGACCCTTTCTTTTTTCGGATGGGCTTGTCAGGATATGGATCAACGTAATCCATCGGATTATCATTGAACTGCCGCACAATGGATAGAATTTCCGCACCGTACAGCTTGACCCGTTTGGGCCCCATGCCGTCGATCTCTTTGAGCTCTCGCGTGGAGACCGGCCTTTGCCGCGATATTTCTTTCAAGGTCCTGTTAGGTATAATGTTGTATGTGAGGGTGTCCTCTTCATCCGCAACCTCATCCCGCCATGAGACCAACGCCGCATATAGCGAGCTCTTGTCCAAAGTGCTGTCCTTGATGCTGACAGGCTGGTTTTCTTTCTTTTCCGCTTGGAGCAGGGCAGTGGATTTAGTGATCAGATGATTTTCTGCGCTGAATCCATTCTCGCAAGCTTCCAAACAGCTTTTTTTGATGGTATAGGCTTCGTGCAGCATCTTTAACGATTCTGTGACCTGTTCGTTTATGGTCTTGTTGTCGGTTTTGAAGGGGAGGTCGAACAGTCCGTTAAAGGCGGCGTCAAGATGCTCCTTGAAATAGGCGGCGGCTTTCATCAGACGTTCCTGGAGCGGTGGGTTGTCCGCACAAAGGACGGGCGCTTGGCACAACTGGTTCAGTTGATGCACGAACTTTTTACTCACGGCGCATACATCGCGGTCCAGCATCTCCATCCGGCTCATCAATAGAGGAATCAACTCTTTCTCATACAGGCTCTTGTGGGTGATTATAATGCCGGAAAGCCGTCCTATGTAGCTGTAGAGGGGCTGGAAGTTGATGAGGTCGATCATGTTTTCGGTCTCGAACTGCCGTCTCAGCAGGTTCACCTTTTCCCGGGTGGGTTCTCTTTCGGGCATTTGGTCTGCAAAGGATTCCACACGGTAATCGCTGACCAACACGCTGGGCGAGAGGCGGGTCTTCAGTACGAGTCCTTGCAGGGATGTGCAACGGCTGAGCGCGACATACACCTGCCCGTGCGCGAAGGCCTGCCCGGCATCTACAATCAGCTTGTCAAAGGTCAGTCCCTGGCTTTTGTGGATGGTGACGGCCCACGCCAAGCGAAGGGGAATCTGGGTGAAACTGCCGATTTCCGCCTCCTCTACCTGCATGTTCTCTTCGTTCATCTGGTATTCCATATTTTGCCACTTGATTTTGGAGACGGTGATGCGTTCTGTGCCACAAACTACCTCTAAGGTGCCAGCGTTCTTGTCATAACCTGTCAGACGGCCGATTTTCCCGTTGTAGTAGGCCTTCTCCGGGTTCGGGTCGTTCTTGATGAACATCACCTGCGCCCCGACTTTCAGTTCCAACGTCTCCTTGGTCGGGTAGATGTTTTCCGGGAACGTTCCCGTGATTTCGGCATGGAAGAACAGACTTTCGGTGGTGAGGGCTCGCAGTTTCCGCTCGTTGATGTCATCCGCCTGGAAATTGTGGGTGGTCAGGGTGATATATCCTTCCTCGTCGTTGGGGACAAAGTTGGGCATATATCGGGAGTTGAGGATGCGGATGCATTCGTCGTCCATCTTGTTGTGGCGCACCTTGTTCAGCAGATTGATGAAGTCGAGGTCGTGCTGGCGGTAGATATGCTCCAGTTCCACGCATAGGTAGGGCGTTTGTTGCAGCACATGGCTACCGAAGAAGTAGGGAGTGTCGTAATAGGGGGCGAGGACTTCCCATTCGTCGGGCTTGGCGACCGGGGCCAGCTGGTGCACGTCGCCGATCATCAGCAATTGTACCCCGCCGAACGGTCTGGAGGATCGGCGGGCGCGTCGTAATACTGCATCCACGGCATCCAACACATCCGCCCGCACCATGCTGATTTCGTCGATGATGAGCAGCTCCATTCCTCGCAAGATCTTCAGCTTGTTGCCCCGGATTTTCTGGAATTGGGAGGCGAATGCACGGGCGCGGAAATCGGGCTTGCCAACGGTGGGTTGTGCGTTTTCCGGGATTTGCGGCCCGAACGGCAGCTGGAAGAACGAGTGGATGGTCTGCCCGCCCGCATTGATGGCCGCCACGCCCGTAGGGGCCACCACCACCATCCGCTTGGGGGTCTTCATGGGCAGACTTTTCAGGAATGTGGTCTTTCCAGTGCCCGCTTTCCCCGTCAGGAAGACGTGCGCATCGGTGTGCACAATGAGCTCTTCTACAAAGTTAAGTTTCTGATTGATAAATTCTTGTTTCATCACGGTAAGATTTCTTTTTGTTTATGATTCGTTTTTATTTTGATATGCAAAAATAAACAAAATTCGCGTAACTACAAAAAAATGTAGAGACGCTGTGCACAACGTCTCTACATTAGGTATTTCGTTAAAATCCGGGATTATTTCCGCACGTCCATTTCGTTCAGCAGATAGCCGGCACCGCCGAACTTGTCGATGACGAAGAGGACATAGCGCACATCTACGTTGATACAGCGTTGCAGTTCGGTGTTGAACACGATGTCGCTGCTCAGTGCTTCCCAGTTGCCGTCGAAAGCCAAGCCGATGAGTTCGCCGTTGCCGTTCATGATCGGGCTGCCGGAGTTACCGCCCGTGATGTCATTGTTGGAGAGGAAGCAGACGTGCATGGTGCCGTCCTTGTCTATATATTGGCCGAAGTCTTTCTTCAAGATGAGGTCTTTCAGCTTGGCGGGCACGTCAAACTCGAAATCACCGGGAACCTCTTTCTCGAGGATGCCTTTCGTGGTGGTGTAGTAGTTGTAATGCACACCGTCAGCAGGATAGTAGTCGCAAACGGTACCGAAGGTGGTACGCATGGTGCTGTTGGCATCCGGATACATCGGGGTGGAAGCTTTCATCTCCTTCAGGGCAGCGATGTAGGTGCGGCGCGGAACTTCCAGTTTCTCCTCCGTGTCCATGGCGGAAGATGAGGCCACAATATATTGGAACAGGGCCTGGAAATACTGGTAAGCAGGATCTTTTTCCAGCACTTTGGTGGACGGGGCTTTCACAAATTTCTCGAAGTTGTCTTTGCTGAGGAAGATGGAATTGAGCATGGCCTTTTCGAAAAGGTCGTAGTTGCCTTTGAAGTTCTTGTAGAAGAAAGTGAGGTCGGGACGGTTGGCTTCCGCGTGGCTTTGCCAGGTCTTGAGGCAGGCGACCACGATCTTGGCTTCCGTGGCGGGATCGGTGTCGTTGTTGTACTTGTCAAAAGACTTCAGCAGCTTCTCCACTTTGGCATCGTCGAATTTCTTCTGGCCCTTGTCGAGTTTGAGCTGGTTTTGTAAGCGCAGGGTGGCGAGCAGGGTGGGGGATGCGGAGAATTGCAGGTTGCCGTTTAATGCGGATTTGTATTTCGCGCCGTCCACTTCTTTGCAGATTTTCTCGATTTCGGCCAGACAGGTGCCGTATTTCTCTTTGCGGTCCTTGTTGGCATTGATCCATTTCGTCAGTTCGGCCTCTTCTTTCGCCTTGGATTCCACCACCTTAAGGGCGATCAGGCTCTGGACCTCACCGTGCTGGTTTTTCCAATAGTTGGCCAGACCGGCATGTTTGTCAGCGTATTGCAGGTTCACCTTTTGGGAGGATTCCATAGCTTCGTGCATCACGGGGAGGATGACATCAAGGGGCTCGTAGATAGCCGGGGCGTTGATGTCGATCTCGTTCTGCACCTCATAGGAGGTCATGAAACGGTTGGTGGTGCCGGGATAACCCCAAATCATGGTGTAATCGCCAGGTTGATAGCCTTTCAAACTGATGGGAAGGAAGTGCTTCGGATGCATCGGAACATTGTCCTTGGAGTATTTCGCAGGAGAACCGTCAGGGGCGGTGTAGATGCGGAACACGGTGAAGTCACCGGTATGACGGGGCCACATCCAGTTGTCGGTGTCGCCGCCGAATTTGCCGATGGCGCTCGGGGGAGCCACCACAAGGCGCACGTCCTCATACATGGTGTACACGAACATGTAGTATTCGTTGCCTTCGTAGAAGGGTTTCACCACCACTTTGTGGCGGCCGTCTTGGGAATTCTCCTTGCGCAGTTTCTTGACAGCCTCTTCCACGTATTTGGCACGCTCGCTCTCAGTGGTCTTGCTATCTACCTTTGCCAACACGATGTCGGTCACATCTTCCATTCTTTCAAGGAAATGCACATGGAAATCCACTGGAAGCTCCTGCTCCTTGTTCATGGCGAAAAAGCCGTTGTTGAGGTAGTCGTGCTCCACGGTGGAAAGCTCCACCACAGAGGAGTAACCGCAGTGATGGTTGGTGAACATCAGACCGTCGCGGGAAACCATCTCGCCCGTGCAGAAGCCGTCGCCGAGTTGCACGATGGCGTCCTTCAGGGAAGAGTTGTTGATGTCGTACAGCTGCTGTGCGGTCAGTTTCAGACCCATCTTCTGCATCTGTGCGTAGTTGTAATTCTTGATGAACATGGGCAACCACATGCCCTCATCCGGCGGGTTCACGGCGAAAACCGGTGCCGTGATGGCCAGAACTGCCAAAAGAAGCAGTTGCTTTTTCAGAAAGGTTAAAAATTTCATAGTACTTTTGATTTATTTTTTGTTTGAATAATTATCCACTACACTTGACTGTTCGGCTTCCTGTGGAGACGCGAAATTTTGCGTCTCTACATTTGTTTCTATAGACGCACATCCTGCTTCATTTACTACATTATTTTTTTGAATGTTGTCTAAATCATTGAAAATCCGTTTGTTGAAGATGATGGCCATGAAGATGCCGACGGTGATGCAGGCATCGGCGAAATTGAACACGGCAGGGAAAAAGTAGGTTCCGCCCCACAACGGGAACCCCTCGGGGATCGGAAAGAGCTTGAAGTAGAACATATCGACCACCTTGCCGAAAAAGAACGGGGCGTAGCCGTGCCCGGGAGACCATTGCGCCACCTCGAAGAAGTTGCTCTCGGTGAAACAAATGCCGTAGAACATGCTGTCGATGATGTTGCCGAAAGCCCCTGCGATGACCAAGCAGAAGATGGTGAGCACAACGCCGTCCATCTTGTTGCGTTTCAGCCGTACGACGAAGTACCAGCAGAGCATGCCCACCAACAGGATGCGGACAAGAGAGAGAAAGAACTTGCCGGCCTGCTGGCCAAGGCTGAGCCCGAAAGCCATGCCTTCGTTCTCGACAAAATGCAGGTTGCACCACTCTCCCAACAATGGAATGGTCTGACCCAGGGTGAGATGCGTCTTTACCCATAATTTGAGGACTTGATCGGCCACAATCAGGACAATCAACAGAATGGCGGCTATCCAAGCGTACTTTTTCTTCAAAACTATACTGTTTTTCGTTCGTTTGTCCAATACGGAATACGGACGGCAAAAATAATAAATTATCGGATATGTTTGGATTAGAATTTAGTGGGTTAATGGGTTAATGGGTTAGTGGGTTAATGGGTTAGTGGGTTAATGGGTTAGTGGGTTAATGGGTTATGGGTAGCGGGGGTGTTGCTGGGTGACAATAAAATATTTCTGATTTTCCGACGTTACGAAAAAAATTATATTTTTGCGATTCGATTTTTAAAATGAAGCTTTATGAAAAAATTGAGAGTTTTTCTGCCGATAGTCATTGCGCTGGTGGGCGTGCTTTTCTTCTCCCAATGCAAGAAAGACCACTCTTGCAAGATGCGCATCACCTGCTATTATTCCTCTAATGGCATGGATGCCGATTCCGTGGTCCCGTTCGCGTATATCTCCTTTGACACGGTGAAATACAACTCAGGATTGGCAGTGCTCCCCGAAATCTCCGCAGTGGACAGCATGTTGACAGATGCGAAAGGCGTCTTTGAATACACGCTCAACTATCCCGCCCTGCTGATTGTCAATGCGGTGAAGGTCGATACAGAGTATGACACGGCCGGAAATGTGATCTCCATGACGAAATACACCGGAACGACTCAGGTCCAGGTCAACGAAGGGGAGACCACAGACAAGACCATCTTGATGGTAGAGACGAACTAAAACCCTGGTTTTGAACAGGAAGCACACAAGCTATCTTTTTCTTTTAGTCGCGTCACTGATGCTCGCCGCGGTCGTATTCTCGCACGGCCACGGCTTTAATATCCCAAAATTACATATCGCCAAGTTAGAGAAAAAAAAGCAGCATCAACGCAGCGACACCATCTCGGTTTGCTTGTTCTATCACGCTGCCGACTATTTCGTCTATCAAGGTTCTGTCATCGGTTTCCAACACGATGTGTTTAAGCAGTTGGAAAAGGATTTCCACCGCCCCGTGAACATTACCATCGAGTCGGATCCCGAAAAGATGTTCGTCACGGCACTCTCCAATCAATACGACATCGTCTGCTTTGACTTTGAAAAGTCCAACTATGATCCCTTTTACATCGCCGTTTCGGAACCGGTGGCCTTTACTTATCCGGTGCTGATCATGCGCAAGAAGGATCCCGCCTACGATTCGGTCCCTCATGTGGTAAACACGTCGGCAAAGTATCACAACAAGCTGGATTTCAGTTTGTTGAATAATCCTTCTTCTTGGAAGACCCAGCATAATCCCGACTTGGCCATAGAAGATTTGATGGATATGCTGGTGGACGGACAGATTGATTACGCCGTCTGCAACTACAATGTGGCGGTTACGCTGATGCCGTTCTACACTCAGCTGACCATCGGGCCGCGTGTGGGCGACAACTTCCCCCGCACGTGGATTCTCAACACCCACAACAAGACCCTGAACGACTCTATCAACCAGTGGCTCGAGGCTTTTAAGGAGACAAACAAATACCAGTCGATCTGTGAAAAATACCTCTCGCCCCACTCCTACGTCATATCCCGTTCGTTCGGCAAAAGCCGGAACAGCACCTCGCAGTACGATGCGGTGTTGAAAAAAGCGTCGGCCCGCTACGGGTTCGACTGGCGGCTGATATCCGCCATCATCTACCAGGAATCGCGGTTTATCCCCGATTTGGTCGGCTTTGGCGGCAGTTACGGTGTGATGCAGATGATGCCCGTCACATGCGAGCGGTACGGCATCACCGACTCCTCCACCGTGGAAGAACAGATTTGGGCAGGCGCGAAGTACATCTCCTTCCTGTGCAACATTTTCCGAGACAAAGTGGACACGGCTGACCTCTATTACTTTGTGGCGGGAGCCTATAATTCCGGTCCCGGGCACATTCTGGACGCCATGGCCCTTTGCGAAAAATATGGCGAAGACCAGACTTCCTGGACCAAAACATCGGAATACTTAGTCAAGAAGTCCCACAAGCAATATTATGGGGATGAGGTTGTGAAATGTGGTTATTATCCTGGAAAACACACGGTTAACTATGTGGAACAGGTGATGACAAGATATAACGGATTTACATTATCAAAAGAAGAATGAGAATATTGATTATCGGACGGGGTGGCCGTGAGCATGCCATCGCTTTGAAAATGGCTCAGTCGGAGCTGAAACCCGAACTTTTTATCGCCCCGGGCAATGCCGGAATGCGCTCAGTTACAGCGCAAACGGGCGCACCTGTCAAGTTGGTGGACATCGACGAGAATGCCACCGGGACGTTGCGTGACTTTGCGCTGGAGCACCGAATCGACCTGACCGTGGTGGGTCCCGAGGCGGCACTTGCCCACGACATTGCGACCGTGTTTGCCGCTGCCGGACTGCGCATTTTCGCCCCGGCCGCCGCAGCCGCCCGCATCGAGTCGAGCAAGGAATTCGCCAAGGACCTGATGCGGAAGTACGGCATCCCCACTGCGGCTTACCGCACGTTTGAGGATTACGGCCCCGCCAAAGCCTATCTCGACGAGCAAGGTGCCCCTATTGTCATCAAGTACGATGGTTTGGCGGCTGGCAAGGGCGTGGTGGTCGCCATGACCGCAGAAGAAGCTGATAACGCCTTGAAAGACATGTTGTTGGATAACCGATTCGGCAAGGGAAAAGTTGTGATGGAGGAGTTCCTGCAAGGTCCCGAGTTCTCGCTGTTGACGTTGGTGAACGGGGAGCAGGTGGTGCCGCTCGTCATTGCACAGGATCACAAACGCGCCTACGATGGCGACAAGGGCCCGAACACGGGCGGTATGGGTGCCTATTCACCCGTGCCTGTCATTCCGCAAGCGCAAATCGACTGGGCGGTAGAGCATATCATGAAACCGACAGCCAAAGCCTTGATTTTAGAGGGTTGTCCCTTCTGCGGAGTGCTTTATGGCGGCCTGATGCTGACGAAAGACGGCCCGAAAGTGATTGAGTTCAACGCCCGTTTTGGCGATCCCGAAACCGAGGTGGTACTGCCCAAGCTGAAGAGCGACCTTACGCAAATGATTCTGGATATTCTTGAAAACAAGGAGGTTAAACCGGTTTTCCACGAGGATGCTTTCTTGGGTGTGGTTCTGGCCGCCAAGGGCTATCCGGGCAGCTATACGAAAAATATTCCCCTACATAATCCGGCTGAAGTCACACAGCAAGTCTTTTGCATGGGCGTGAAAGAGGAAAACGGCCAGCTGTTCTCCAATGGCGGCCGTGTGCTGTTCGTGGTGGGCAGAGGAGCTACCTTGCAAGAGGCGCAACGGGACGCCTATCAAGGTGTTGCGAAGATGGCGCATCCGGACTTGTTCTACCGCTCCGACATCGGTTGGCAGGCGATGTAGAGACGTTTCATGAAACGTCTCTACGGGTGTTGCAACATCTCATTTCTCCATCTGAAATATCCCAGGATGGCCACGATGATGTACACGACAAAGAGTACGCCGGTAGGGTAGAGACCTTTCCAAAAATAGAGGATGGTGGAGACGATATTGACCACGATCCATAACATCCATTGTTCCAGATACTTTTGTGCCAGCATCCACATGGCCACGATGCTGAGTGCCGTGGTGAACGCGTCCTCGGCGGACACGGGGCTGTCGGTGAAATGGCTTAGCACAAAATAGAGGATAAGCCAAAGTCCGACGGCGACGGCGACGAGGGCTGGGATGATTTTTTTCGGGGTATGCGTGATGGGCAGTTCCTCTGCGGGCGCATTGTCGGCAGAAAGGCTTTTCCTGCGCGACTGTGTCCATTTCACCAGTCCGTAGGTGTTCGCCCCGATGTAGTAAAGGTAAACGGCGGCATCGGCATAGAATTTTCCATGGAAGAAAATGAAAACGTAGAACAGCGACATCAGAATGCCAACCGGCCATAGCCACACGTTGGCCTTGTATTCTAAAAACAAGTAGGTCAGACCGAAAACGGCACCAATAATCTCAATGATCAAGTCGATGGACATAATATTTCCTTAAAAAAAAACGTTTGCAAAAGTAGGAAAAATTCGTTTTGAAAGATTAACGTTTCCATGTTCATAAAATAGGCCGATAGGTGGCGGGTTTTTGGCGTGGAACTGTTATTTTTGCAGGTTATATTTTTCATTATGCGTAAAATAGGGGTTATATTTACGAAAAGTCTTTGGATGCTATGGTTAGCGGCCATTCTACTGACGAGTGTCGCGGTTTCTGCGCAGAGCGGGAAGAGTAGTGCCCAACTAAAGAAAGACAAGCAGAAAATCGAGAATGAGATTGCCAGTACCCAGAAACTGCTGAAGAAGACCGAGTCCAACCAGAAGGCTGCCGTGCAGCAAGCCGCCCTCCTGCGCCAACAGATCCAAAACCGCGAGAAAATGATCACCAACCTGAACTCGCAGATTATCCAAATGGAAGACGAACAGGAGCAGAATCAGCAGGAAATCAAACAGTTGGAGAAACGACTCGCCTACATGAAAGCCGACTATGCGCAAGTGGTCTACAATGCTTACCGCAACCGCCGTTTCCTGGATAAGGTGACCTTCATCCTGGCGGCCGACAATTTCTCGCAGATGTTCCGTCGTCTGCGCTATTACACGATCTTTTCACGCAGTGTCCGCCAGCAGACGGAGCAAATCCAAAAGACCACCGAGGAGCTGACCCAAAAGAATGAGGCCATCGTGGCTCTGAAAAACGACAAACTCACGACCCTGTCTTCCAAAGAACAGGAAATCAAGAATTTGGAGAGTGACCGCAGAAAGAAAACCCAAAATGCGGAGAAGCTCAAGAAGGAGTCCCAGAAATTGCAGGCAGACCTGAAGAAAAAGCAGCAGCAGCGGAAGGACATCGACGCTGCTATCCAGCGGGCGGTGAAGGCGGAGATTGCCAAGGCCAACGCTGAGCGTAGCAAGAAGGCCAAGTCTTCCGGAAAGGGGGCTTCGGGTGGTTCCGCAGCCACCTCGTCATCCTCTGCGTCTTCCAAGTCGTCTACCGCTATCTCGCTAACCCCGGAGGAGAAAACACTGAATACCTCGTTCGTGAACAACAAAGGGAAACTCCCGTGGCCTGTGGTCAAAGGTGCGAAGGTGAGTGACTTTGGAAACTATCCGCACCCGGATGTCCCCTCGGTGATGGTGGAAAACCACGGTATCGACATCATGGTGGAGTCGGGAACCCCTGTCCGGGCAGTCTTCGAGGGAGTGGTCACCGGGGTGATGCCGATTATGGGTACTACCGTTGTGATGATTCGCCATGGCGAATATCTGACTGTTTACCAGAATCTTGCGTCCGTTTCGGTAAATAAGGGGGATAAGGTCTCCACCAAACAAACCATTGGCACGGTGGCGAAAAGTGCGACCTCCAGTACCCACGAGCTGCATTTCGAGATCTGGAAGAACGACCGTTATGTGAATCCGAATGAATGGTTAGCCCGAAAATAGAGGACGTATGATCATCAAAACCGCTGAATATCTGCAAAGTGAAGCCGACTGGCGAAAGTGTCCGGCAGCCTACCTGCCTGAATACGCTTTCATTGGCCGCTCCAATGTGGGCAAATCTTCGCTCATCAACATGCTGGTGAACAACAAGAACCTTGCCAAAACCTCGTCCAAGCCTGGAAAAACCCAGACCATCAACCATTTCCTGATTAACAAAAATTGGTATCTCGTGGATCTTCCTGGATACGGCTTTGCCAAAACATCGAAAACCAATCGGGAAAAGTGGTCCAAGATGATCTCCGACTACCTGCTGTTCCGCGAGAATCTCCAACTCGTCTTTGTCTTGGTGGATGCCCGCCTCGAGCCCCAGCGCATAGACCTCGACTTTATCAACAACCTGGGCGAAAAAGGAGTCCCGTTCGCGATTATCTTCACGAAAATCGACAAGAATACCACGGGCAAGACCATGAGTAACATGCAGAAAATGAAGAATGTATTGTTGGAAACATGGGAGGAACTGCCGTTGATGATGAAATCCTCCGCTGTCTCCGCTGCGGGCAAAGAGGATATTTTGAACTTCATTGAAGAGATAAACGAACAATTTAATTCTGCAAAATAGCGACAAAATGAAAAAATATGTCTGTTCTGTGATGGTGGCCACGCTGATACTGACCCTTTTTGGTTGCAAAAGTTCCAAAAGAAGCATTGGGGATGAACACTACCCGCTTATTGGAACGCAATGGAATTTGGTGACTTTGGATGGGGAGAAAATCGGCAACGATTTCGCCCTTCGCCCCTTTATCACGTTCGATTCCACTGGAAATATCCAGGGAAACTTGGGTTGTAACACGTTCTTCGGCACCTATACCGTCAATAAAAAACACAAACTGACCATCAGTTATCAGGGCTCCACCAAAAGGCTTTGCCAGCAGATGTCTGTCGAGAAGCGCTTTTCAAAGGCCTTGAAAAGCGATATCACCCGCTATGAAATAGAAGGCGAGTACTTGATCCTGTTGGCTGGAGATGAGGAGGTGATGCGTTTTGCAGGTGTTGACCTGAGTAAGGTCGAATAGTACTACAACATCGGGGTGCAGGACATCGTTTCGGGAAGGTCTTTGACTAGGAACGTTTCATTCAGGGGAAGTACAAGAATCTTGTCCTTTTCGCTGTCGCCAGTGCCTAAATCCATGTCGCAAAGGAAAATCGGTTTCGTTTCGGTCGTTTGGTAGCCAAACCGATTATAGTAGGCGACCAAGCTGTCCTCTGCAGGAATGAGGAAAGAGAAGGCCATCCCGTTAGCCTTGCATTTTTCCAATAGATGGTTAATCAATTTGGAGGATAATCCCTGGTGCTGATAATCAGGCAGGGTGGCGATTCCGTACAGATATGCGCCTAACCCGTATGGTGTGTGGCAGGGAATCATAAAGGCCATGGAAACGACGTGCCCGTCCACTTTTTCTTTCAGGGCGCATTCCTCGAAGTAATATCGTGACAGGAATGTTTGCACGGAAAGGTCTGTTTCCCCAAACGCGATATGCCACAGCCGTATGATGTCGCGCATCTCATCCGTGATTTTCACCGCAGAGGCTTTGTAGGCCATATTAACCGGCTCGTAGGAGCTTTTCGCTTTTCGCAGCCCTTCCAGGCCTAAATCCTCTTCGCGGTTGATAAGGGTGTACTGGTCCGGCAGGTGTTGCGCGAACAGCTGGTTGATCATTTGGTAGGCACCCTCGAATCGGATGTTGGCCTTTTCCACATGGGTGCAGAACATCTCTTCGTTGATAGCCGATCCGTATGTGAAGGCGATGATTTGCTGTTCAACATATAATGCACCTCCTATCAGTTCCAGCTCCTCGAAGTGGTTCAATGCGAGTTGGATGACGGAGCGTTCCGCTAAAGCGGATTCGTCATGGGGATGTTGGGCGATCCAATCCTCCTCCAGTTGCAGGCAATCGGGGATATTTTTATTTGTAATCGGCTCATAATGATAGGAATAGAGCAATTTGAATTTGTTGACATGATTCCTTTTTTGTGCGAATTTCCGGCCCTTGAGCGTGCGTAAATCCTCTGCACGATAGAGGTAGTCTGCAAAGTCACGATTACGGTCGAACACAAATGCGTCGGGGCATTGTTTACGGATCAAGTCACATTCTTCCTCGTTGAGGCTCATCAGGGTGAGGGACTGGTTGTTTTGGTCTGCATCTTCCTCTAATAAAGGGATGATTTCGTCGTATTGAGGGTTTTCTTTTTGGGAAAGCGGGATATAAGCAATTCTTCGCTCCCCGTTGATGTGTATTCGGAGCACTAACCACCCATTCGTTTCCGTCCAGCGGGTGCCATAATGGTGTTGCCAGCAGAACTCGTTGGTGAATGTTCTGTCGCAGGTCCGCGAATGCTTCCTCAGATAGGGCAGCAGTGTCGGTCGGTGCTGAATCTCGATGGGATGAAAAACAAGATGATTTGCCATAAACAGAAAAAAACTGACCTCATTCACGGGGAAAGAGGTCAGTGATAGGATAGGGGATGCTTACTTTATCTGCGTTTGCCTTGGGTCTGGCTACCCACGCGGGACATAGCGCAACGGAAACCGATGTAGTCCGTAGCTTCGTCCTCGTCCATATAGCGTCTGGTGCCGGGGGAAGACCAGTAGGGGATGTCTTTCCAGGAGCCGCCTTTGTACACGCGGGCGTGGTCTCCGACGAGGGAGAAGTCGTAGTTGGCGCTGGTTTTGGAGTACATCATATCAGTGGCTTCGGTGTTGGTGGTGGCGTTTTTCCAGTCATCCATATTCTTCAGGGACTGCCAGTCACCATCTAAATAGTTCTTGTTGTCGGCGGCGCGGTAGTTGCGTCTTCTGTCGTTCTTGAAGTCGGACACGGGGACCATCGGGATCTTACCCACGCTGTCGCGTTCAGCCACGGTGCCGTCTTCCAACAGCTTCTTGGTTTCAAAGTAGTTACCACGGAACGGGTTGTATTCGGTCACATCGTCGTGGGAAATTTGTCTATAGACATCCATCACCCATTCGGAGACGTTGCCGCCCATTTGGTACAAGCCGTAGTCGTTCGGCCAGTCGGAGTTGACCTCTTTGGTGTAGAAACCGCCGTCGTTCAAGGCGCTGGCGACACCCATGTAGTCACCGCGGCCGCGGCGCACGTTGTTCATGTAGTCGCCATAGTATTTCTTGTCTTCGGTACGGAGTTGGGAGCCGTTCCACGGGTAAACTTTACGTTCCAACACGCGTTCGTTCAAGGTGTTGCCAATGGTGCTGAATGCGGCATATTCCCATTCAGCTTCTGTGGGCAGGCGATATTTCGGCAGCAGGATACCGTCTTCCATCTTCACGTTGCGGTATTCGCCGCTGGAGATGTAGCGGAGACGTTTCTGACCTTCAGCTTCATAGGATTCGTAGGTCAGGTAAGCGTCGGTGTTGAAGTAGCCTTCTGCAGAAGGAGTTTCAGCGAATTCAATGTAACCGCGATCCACGAGAATCTGTTCGTTGACACGGTCGGTACGCCAGGCGGCGTAGTTGGTGGCCTGCAGCCAGCTCACGCCCACGACCGGATAGTAACGGTAGGCGGGGTGGCGGAAGTAGTTCTCCACCATCGGCTCGTTGTAGCCCAAACGGTCGCGCCAGACAGCTTCGTCCGGGACGGCGTTGTCGTACACCACCTTCAAGTCCTGCGGGATGAAGACGCGTTCGAGCCAATAGAGATATTCAAGGTAGTCAACATTGGCGATTTCGCACTCATCCATGTAGAAGGAGGCGACGGACACGCGGCGTTGGGTGTTGTTCCAGTCTTTCATCACATCCTCTTCCATCTGGCCCATCACGAAGGAACCTCCTTCGATGAAGACGAGACCGGGGCCGGTGGCTTGTTCTTCGAAAGGTGCCACTTCGAAGCCGCCGTTCTTGGCGTCATTGTAGTTCCATCCCGTGGTGGCGGATTTCTGTTTGTTACAGGAGGACATTCCGAACAGCAGAGCTGTCATGACAAATAATCCTAATAATCTTTTTGCTGTATTCATTATTTAAACTGTTTTTCTGACTTGTTATTTTGAATGCCAACTCACATTAGAAAGACGGGCAGTTGAGGTCTTTTATCGCCTTGCGCTTGTTCGGGCAAGGCAGCAGGAACTGCAGGGAAACCTCGTGTGCGCCACCGGAGTAGTTCGCCAGTTTGCTGATGGTGGCATCATACGAGTAGGCCACTTTGAACCATTGGTATTCCACACCGAACATCACGATGAAAGCGTCCATATTGTGGTAGGATATCGGTTGTGTGATGGGGTTGCCGAGGGTGTCGGTGCCCATGAATTGTTGTCCTTTGTAGGTAAGGCCGTGACGCAGCCACATACCAAGGGTGAAGGGGTAGAAGTTGAGGTAGAAACCCTCGCTGAAGTAGTTGAAGTTCTGCTGATGTTGGTAGATGAAGTTCGGGCTGATAGAAATGTCGCCGAAGGAAGTCTCTTTCTTGCTCTTACGTTTCAGATCGAAGTAGGCACCGATGTGGGCGGTCCATTTTATCGGACGGTAGTCGTATGCGCCCAATCCGTTGGAGATGAAGCCTTTGGCGCCGATGATGGGCACTAAGTGGTGCGCGGCAACGCCAAAATAGAGATGCGGGGTATAACCGATGATACCGGCTGCCATGTCAAACGAGTGGATCGTCAGCTGGTTGGGCTGAATCTCGGCAGTCTGGTAGATGACACCGTATTTGGGGTCGATCATGTCGCCGAAAACGAGCTTATCCCAGTTCAGGTTGCGGTTTTCGTAGGTGGCTTGAAGGGCGAAGCGGAGGTTGAAGTTCTTGGCAACCTTCAACTTGAAGGAGTACATGACACTCGCCGTGTAGGTGTTGATGATGCCGCCTTCGCCGGCTCTGTCGCCGAACAGCAAGACGCCCACACCGCCGGAAATCTTATCGAAGTGCTCGTCGTAGGAGCCCGTGAAAGTCATGAATGTTCCGGGTGCCGACGGCCACTGGTCACGGAAATTGAATGACAGTCGTGGACAGACATTCGTTCCCGCAAAGGCAGGATTCAAGTATAGCGGGTTGGCGTAATACTGCGAAAACAGAGCATCCTGAGCCATTCCGCGCAGTCCTGCAAAAGCCAATACGACAGTGATTATGACAACAATTCGTTTATTCATACTCGTTTATATTTATAGCGGGCAAAGATACAAAAATATTGAACGCTCTGACCGCTTTTTTTGTTACATTTTTTTTTGCAATAATTCTAACGACATTCCGTTAGAAATTATTGTGATGTTTTTCTATAATAAACGAACAATGAGATATAATTCTTGGGTGAAGATTCTACTTTTTTTTCTGATATGCTTTCAAATAGCTGATATTCAGGCACAAAGGATACAAAAAAAATACACAATCCAATGGGATGCCCCCGCCTCCCACACCTTTACGGACGGGTCTCAGCAGACATTTCTGACCTTCGACAAGGCCTTTTATGGTTCTGATTTCCCCGAGCTCCCCGCGTTTTATGAAATCATCCCTGTTGATATTTTCTTCACCTCCTATACGGTCCAGGTGATCGACCCGCAGTTCACCGATATGAGTGAATCTGAAGCCCAACTGGTGCCTCCCCGTTTTCACCAGAAATCAATTGATTGCCAGGTTGTTTCGGCTCGCGATCGAAACGAGGTGTATGCGCAGCTGATGTTTATCCCGATCGTGGAGACCTCCCCCGGACATTATCAGAAACTGACCTCCGTGACCCTGCAGATAGAGGGCAAAGGATCCCTTCCGAAAAAGAACACACGCGGACAAAAGACGCAGTCGGTGCTCGCTAACGGGCAGTGGTATCAGATGTCCCTCGCCAGAACGGGAATCTACAAGGTTACCTATTCTGATTTAACGGCCATGGGGATGCGAAGTCCGATATCTTCCTCGCAGATAGCTGTTTTTGGAAATGGAGGCATGATGCTCCCTGAGAGAAATTCCGATCCGCGCACGGATGACCTTCTTGAACTCCCGATCGTGATTCATGACGGTGGGGATGGCCGTCTTGACGATGGGGACTATTTCATTTTTTATGGGCAGTCGCCGCACCGAGTAGCCTACGACAGCCTGAACGAGCGGTTCACGCATGCCTATAACATCTACTCCGATGTCTCTTACTATTTTGTGACGCAAACACCTGGAGTTGGGGAAAAGAAACGTGTGCAAACAATCGACAATGAGAGTCTTGCGGAAAATATCTCGGTTCAGGACTTTACGTTCTTCTCCTTTTACGAGGATGACCTTGTGAATTTATGCGAGTCGGGAAAAACCTGGCTTGGCGACCGTTACGATATCACCACCACATACAACTATTCCTTTTCGCTACCCGGTTCGCCAACAGGGACTGGTAGGATTTCCGTGCGCGCAGCCGCCTCGGCGACCACAGGCTCCTCTTTCCAAGTTTCCGTTAACCAAAACCAGGTCGGCAACCTCATCATGCGGCCTGTTTCCGGTTCGGTGTTGACCTGCCTCTCCACTGGAGACTACACCCTCACTCCCTCTACATCCACGTTGAATGTCTCTGTAACATACAATAAGACAACCACTTCTGCGGTGGGTTACCTCGACTGGATTGAAGTGGAGGTGCCTTGCGCCCTGAAAATGCTCAACGGTCAGACCTCTTTCCGAAATCTTTCCACGGTCGGCGCGGGAAACATCACGCGGTTCAACCTGCAAGGGGTGTCGGCATCCGCCATGGTTTGGGATGTCACGGACCCTGGACAGACGGTTCGCCTTGCGCTCACGTCCGATGGGCAGGGTTCTCATTTCAAGGCCGCCACTTCAGATCTGCGGGAGTTTATCGTGTTCGATGGCTCCAACTATCTGTCTGTTACGCCGTTGTCGGCTGTCTCCAACCAGAATCTGCACGCCACAGGCGCTGTTGACATGGTGATTGTGGCGCATCCTGATTTTCTGTCCCAGGCCAATCGGTTGGCGCAGTTCCGTGCCGAAAACGACGGCTTGAGCGTGAAGGTGGTGACCCCCCAGCAGGTCTATAACGAATTCTCAAGCGGGTCTCAGGATCCCATCGCCATCCGCGACTATATGAGGATGATCTATGACAGAACCAACAAGGACTATCCCAAATATCTGCTCCTTTTCGGCCGTCCCAGCTACGACTTCCGGGGACGCGTCCAGGGAACCGCTATCTATGTGCCCAATTTCACCTACAATATTGAATATTCGGAACAGCAAAATCCCCAGTATTTTTATATTTCGGACATCCGCAACCAGTACACCAACGACGATGCCTTGGGTTTGTTGGACGACGGGGAAGGGTTCAACGGTGACGGGCTATATGACTTGGCCATAGGTCGTTTCCCGTGCACTTCGGTCTCACAGGCGACCATTGCCGTGGACAAGAGCATCCGCTATACCGAGAAGCGGAATCTGGTGTCCGAGAGTTCGTCCCAGGTCTCCAATTTCGGCGATTGGCGCAACATCATGGCTTTTGTGGCAGATGACGAGGAGAACAACGATTTTACGGTCAACGCCGACCTATTCACCAAAAATGTGGAGGCCCATAACCCGAACATCAACTTTGACAAAATCTATTTGGACGCTTACCAGCAGGTCTCCAATGCCGGCGGTCAGCGTTATCCCGATGCTGTGACGGACATCAACAACCGGATGAACCGAGGGGCGCTTTTTTATACGTATATTGGTCACAGCGGTAAGGACGGATGGGCGGCGGAACGTGTGCTGGAGAATTCCGATATCAACCGGTGGAAAAACAAATACAACCTGACCGCCATGATTTCGCTGTCGTGCACCTTCGCCTATTACGACCGGATGATTTCCTCGCCGTCGGACTTTATCTTCTTCAACAGCGATGGAGGTGCGGTTGCGGTGATTGCCGCCGCCCGCGAAGCTTGGTCGCTGCCAAATAACACCTTTGGCAAGCATTTCTTCAATCTGATGTTCCAGAAGGATGCTAATGGGCAGTACTATTCAGTAAGTGATTTGCAGCGCAGGGCCAAAAACATGTACGGTCCCTCCACGGGCGGAAAGGGGAACAACCTCTCGATGTTCGTGACATTCGGAGACCCTTCGATCAAACTCACTGTTCCTAAATATAATATTGTAACCGATTCCATCAATTCCCAGTCCGTGGGTGACGGCGCAGACACCGTTCGCGCTTTGTCGAAAGTGACAATTTGCGGTCGGGTGACGGACGACAATCAGCAGACCCTGACCGGCTTCAACGGTACGGTGTTCCCTTCTGTATATGATAAGAAAACGATAACCTCCACCTTGGAGAACGATCCCACACCATCGGGTCCCTTTGAGTTCGAGGTGCAGAAGAGTCTGCTCTTCAAGGGCAATGTGACGGTGAAGGACGGACTGTTCAGATTCTCTTTCTACGTCCCGAAGGATATTGACTACAAGTTCGGGAACGGGCGCATCAGCTACTACGCCCGCACCGACAAGGAGGATGCGGCGGGTTCTTTCACGGATTTTGTAATCGGTGGGATCGATACATCGGGCGTTCAGGATGACAAGTGTCCTGTTATTGAACTTTACATGAACGACGAAAATTTCGTCAACGGAGGCACTACTGGCACGAGTCCAACCTTGATTGCCAAGATTTCCGACAATTTCGGCATCAACACGACAGGAAATGGCATCGGACACGACCTGTCTGGTGTGTTGGATCACAATACGAGCGGCAAAATCGTCCTGAACGACTATTACCAGACCGAAAAGGACAGTTTCAATTGCGGCATCGTGCGTTATCCTTTGCGGGATTTGACCCCAGGAGAGCATACCATTTCCGTGCGGGCATGGGATGTGAACAACAACAGTGCCGAGCAGGAGCTGACTTTCAGGGTGGTGAGCGAGGACAAGTTCGAGCTGAGTCATGTGCTGAATTACCCGAACCCCTTCACCACGCATACGGAGTTCTATTTCGAGCATAACCAGCCTGGAGGCACTTTCGACATTCAGGTGAATATCTACACCATTTCCGGCAAACTGGTGAAAACCCTGTATGACAGCCAGTATATGGAAGGAAACCGCTGCCGGGGTATCGCATGGGACGGGCTGGATGACTACGGCGACAAACTGGCCAAAGGCACTTACCTGTATCGTGTCCGCGTGAAAAACCAGGAGGGCAAGACGGCGGAACAAATCGAGAAGCTGGTGATTTTGTGAACGGTTAGTAGGTTAGTAGGTTAGTGGGTTAATTTGTTGAAATTAAGTGTTTTGTGGATTTTTTTTGGTATATGAAATTTTTTTTTGGTTTTTGTATAATAAAACCATGAAAAGTCCGTTAACGGGTAGAATTTTTTTGTACAGAATAAAGAAGAAAATAATAATAAAAACTGGATAACTAGTAATGAATAAGCAAGTTATGAAAAAAGCGACAACTGTCTTAATCAGTATTCTTTTTCTCACATTTGTGCAAGGTAATGCGCAGAACATCAACAATCAAGGAGGCAATCTCATCGGGCAAGACTATCTGAACGCCATCACCACGGCGGTGCCGTTTCTCTCCATTGCTCCCGATTCCCGTGCCGGTGCCATGGGTGACATTGGCTGTGCCACGTCCGCTGATGCCAACTCACAGAGCTACAACCCTGCAAAATATGTGTTTAATGAAAATCAATTCGGCTTCAGTATTTCCTACAGCCCGTGGCTGCGCCAGTTGGTGAACGACATTAACCTGGCATACCTCGCAGGATACTGGAGGATCACGAATATGGACGCTATCGCGATGTCATTGCGTTATTTCTCATTGGGTAACATTGAGTTCATGGACGAGAGCGGTAATCTCATCAGCACGCAGAACCCGAATGAGTTCGCCATCGACTTTACCTATTCCCGTAAGTTGATCGACCAGTTGTCCATCGCCATTACGCCGCGTTTCATCTACTCCAACCTGACGGCCGGACAGTATGTCGGTGGAGAGGAGACCCGACCGGGCTTGGCTGGCGCAGCGGACATTTCTTTGTTCTATGAGCAGGATTTTAAGGCGAAGGGTTTGGAGAACAGCACCCTCCGTGCCGGTCTCTGCATCTCGAACATGGGCAACAAGATGTCCTACTCTTCCGGTACGTTGCGTCGTGACTTCCTGCCCACCAACCTGAAAATCGGTCTGGGTTACGAAATGGCTTTTGACAGTTATAACAAACTGGCCATCAACGCTGAAATCAACAAGTTGTTGGTGCCCACCAACCCTATATACCAGATAGACAGCACGACCGGTCGTATTGTTTACGATGCCGCAGGCAACCCTGTTATTGCCGCTGGTATGAACCCGGATGTCTCCGTGCCGATGGGCATGATCCAGTCTTTCTATGACGCCCCCGGCGGATTCAAAGAGGAGATGCGTGAAATCATGTGGGCTCTCGGTGCCGAATATAGCTATCGCAACCTCTTCTTCGCGCGCATCGGCTATTTCCACGAAAGCCAGTACAAAGGCAACCGTCAGTTCCTCTCTGTCGGTGCTGGTATCAAATACAGCATTTTTGGCATCGATGTCTCCTACCTTATCGCCACCAAGCAGTATCACCCGCTGGCCAACACCTTGCGTTTCTCCCTCACTTTCGATTTCGTGTCCGCCAACAAGGAGGAAATCAAGAAACAAGGTCGTCTGAAGTAGGCAACAGGCAACAGTAGGATCGCAAGATTTCGCGTTACCACTAACCCACTAACCTACTAACCTACTAACCTACTAACCCACTAACCCCAAAAAAACATGGATTTTCGAGTAGGATTCGGATACGACTCCCATAGATTCGCCCCCGACAGGCCGTTGGTCATCGGGGGTGTTGTCATTCCCTACGAGTTGGGGCTGAAAGCTCATTCCGACGGGGATGTACTGATCCATGCGGTGTGCGATGCGCTGTTGGGCGCCGCGGGACTCAAGGACATCGGCACATGGTTCCCGGACACGGACGATACATGGAAAAACGCCGACAGCGCGATGCTGCTTTCGAAAGTTGTGTCGGTGATTAGGGAGAAAGGATGGGCGGTCAACAACCTGGACTGCACCCTTGTGTTGGAGAAACCCAAGATGAAGCCCTACATTGATCCCATCATTGACCGGTTGTCACAGTTGCTGGATGCCGCACCTGACCGCATTGCCGTGAAAGCCAAGACCAACGAGAAGATGGGATTCACGGGGGAAGGGGAAGGGATTGCCGCCGTGGCTGCCGTCACCTTGCGGAGATAATACCGCTGTGCAATTGCGATGCTTCGTGTCTCTACAATGCCATCGCGCAACTACCCCTCCTTGATTAACCCATAACCTATAAACCTACTAACCTACTAACCTACTAACCTACTAACCGAATAAACCCAAAAAAAATGTATCTTTGCCCGTTTAAAAAACGAAAAGATATGAAACGCTCCGTTCTTTCTATTGTATTGGTTATCATGGTTTTGATAGCGATGGCGCAGACCAAGCCCATCAAAAACGTGATCCTGATGATTCCGGATGGCACCTCCACGAGTCTCCTTTCTGCCGCCCGGTGGTATCAAACCTATTTGGATCCATCCCAAACTACCTTGAATATTGATCCGTATCTTTGCGGGTTGGTGCGTACGAACTCTTCGGATGCCCCGATTGGGGATTCCGCGCCCACGACCTCCTGTTATGTGACGGGAATGCCGCAGCAAACCGGATTCGTGGCTACCTATCCGGTTGCCACGGACCACGACTTGGTGCCGGTGGACGCCACACGCGCCTACCAGCCTCTTGCCACGCTGTTGGAAGCGGCCAAGATGCTGCAACACAAAGCTACAGGTCTGGTCTTTACATGCGAATTTCCGCACGCCACCCCCGCTGACTGTTCCGCACATACCTACAAGCGCGGTCGCTACAACGCTATCATCCCGCAAATGGTGCACAATCATCTTGATGTGGTCATGGGTGGTGGTGTCAACTACCTGAAGGAGAATTACCAGAACGACCTGAAAAATGAAGGATACAGTATCTATTTGGATGATATTCAAGGCTTCAGAAACTGTAAAAAAGCCCCGGTATGGGCTCTTTTCGGAGAATCTTCCGTGCCTTATTGGTTGGAGGCCGACCATCAGCAAATACCTTCTTTGGCCGAGATGACCCGCAAGGCCATCGACCTGCTCTCCCAAAACGAGAACGGCTTCTTCCTGATGGTCGAGGGAAGCAAGGTGGACTGGGCCGCCCACGACAATGACGCTAAAAACGCTCTGATTGAGTTCCTGGAATTCGACAAGGCCTGCGGTGAGGCTTTCCGTTTTGCGGAGAAAAACGGGGAAACGGTGGTTCTGATTGTGCCCGACCACGGTACCGGTGCCGTCACCATCGGTAACGCCAAATCGGTGCGCGACGGTTATGACAAACTTTCCCTGCAACAATTGATGAGCCCCATTGATAACTACAAACTCTCCAATTGGACGATGGGTGAGAAGTTGAAGAAGGCCGACACCGCCGAGTGGCCTCAACTTTTCGAAACCTACTTCGGCTTCACCCCACAACCTGCGGAAATCACCTACCTCTCTACCGCTCAAGACTATGACAAATCCTCCCTGCCGAAGGAAGAGCGTCGTAATAACCTCTCCATGTGCAAGATGCTCAGCCAGATTTTGTACGGCCGAACCTATTTCGGTTTCACCACCTTCGGGCATACTATCGAAAATGTCTTCTTGGCGATTTATCATCCTCAAAATGACAGACTTGTAGGGGTCCCCACTAATATTGACGTACATAAATACCTCCGCCGTCAGATGAATTTCACGAATGAGCTGGAACAGCTGACCGAGGATATCTACGCTGACCATCACAAGGTTTTCGAAGGGTTTGATGTGAAAATCGACAGCATTGACAAGTACAATTGTAGGTTGACGGTCAAGAACAAGAAAAACGTGTTGGTGGCCGAGAGCTACAATAATTATATTATGGTGAACAAACAGAGGGTGGATCTCTCCTCCGTGGTGGTCTATATGGACAAGACCAACACCTTCTATCTGCCCAAGGAACTGAGAAAATATTTGGAGACAAAATAATTCCGGGCATATAATTTTTCCAAGCAAACGACGTTTAAGACCGTTAATGAATAATTAATTAGAGATATGGAGACTACGAGTTCAATGAATTACGCAACGCAGGCCCAACAGTCACAACAGAATAATCCGTTGAAGAAGTGGGTGATTATTTTAGGTGCATTGGCAGGACTGTTCCTGTGCACGACCATCTACTATGCGTTTTTCGCCAAACCGACCATGAACACGGTTTATCAGCAGGTGGAAAGCCACAATGTGGAACTTCAAAGCGAACTGGATTCCCTTTTGGCGGAGCATAACCGCATCAAGGAACAGTATGGCGAGCTTTCCGATCAATTGAGCGAGAAGGACAGCATCATCATGGCCAGTGCTGCCGAAATTGAGAAGTTGATTCATTCGCAAGCGGACTACAACCGCATCAAGAAGCAACTCGCCCGTTTGCAGAATATTTCTCAGGAGTATGTGAAGGAGATGGATCAGCTCTATCAGGAGAACAAGGCGTTGAAGGAGGAAAACCAGCAGGTTCGCGCCGATTTGGAACAGGAGCGTGAGGTCACCCGCACCATGCAGAAATCCAACGAAGACCTGACGCAGAAAATCAACAACGCGGCCACGTTCAAGGCCTACAATATCAAGAGTGGCGGCTACTTGGTGCGCAACAAGGGTACCGAGGAACCGACAGAGAAAGCCAATAAGGTGAAACGCATCAAGACCTCCTTGATGCTGGGCGAGAACTCTTTGATCGAGCCCGGTCCGGTGACCATCTACTGCCGTATTGCCATTCCAGAAACCGGAAAAGTGCTCACCATGGGCGCGGGCGACACTTATTCGTTTGTCCACAACGGCCAACGCTTGCAGTATTCTTGCAAGACCGTGGTCAATTATAACAACAAAGCGGAAAATATCACCCTCAATTGGGATCTGATGTCCGATGACAAGGCCATCAAGGGCCAGTACCGCGTGCAGTTGTACACGGATGACCAGTTCCTTGGCGAGACCTTGTTCACCTTGAAGTAATCGAGTTCGTTTGTTAAAATTTGTCCTATAATATGGTTAGTCGGCACTATTTGCGAATAAAGACGATGCAGGCGTTGTATGCGTACAATATCAACCCGAAAGCGGTGGTTCGCGCATACGAGGATGACTTGGTGAAAAATGTCCGCAGCAGCTACGAGCTTTTCCTGTGGCTGTTTGCCCTGCTTCCGGAGATTGCGTTCTACCGCTTGAAAAAACTGGATAGCATGAAGGAAAAGCACAATCCGACGGCCGAGGATTTGGACCCCAACCTGAAATTCGTGAACAATCTGGTAATACGGCAGATGGAGGAGAATAAGACGCTCAAGCAGCTCTGGCCGAAATACCATATCCTCTGGGAGAACGATACCGACTTGATAGCCAAGCTGTTCCGCGAAATCGAGCAACTTCCCGAATATGAGGTTTATATGACGACACGAGAAAATATCTATTCGGAGGATAAAAAGTTGGTTCTCAAGATTATAGAGGTGGTTTTTGCCAATAATGATTTGTTACATTGGTTTTTGGGAGAGAAGAACACGCACTGGATTGACGACTATGAAGAGGCTATGTTGATGTTCTATCAGAATGTGAAGGAGTTCAAGGAGGACAAGGGCGATGAATGCCGCATCGATTCTTTGTTCAAAAGCGACGAAGATGTGCAGTTTTGTCGGCAGCTTTTCCGCAAAACGATTGAGCACTCCGCGGAATATACCGAAATGATCGAGGCGAAATTGCAGAATTGGGAGCTGGAACGTGTCATCAGTATGGATATGTTGCTGATGCAGATGGCTTTGTGCGAATTGTTGGAATTTCCTTCCGTCCCCATCAAGGTCACCTTGAACGAGTACATCGAAATCGCGAAATGGTACAGTTCCGACAAGAGCAAAGTGTTCATCAACGGCATTTTGGACCGGCTGATTGTCGATTTGCGCGACAGCGGCCGCTTGGTGAAAACCGGTCGCGGGTTATATCAAAATTAGGTTAGTGGGTTAATAGGTTAGTAGGTTAGTAGGGCTATACCAAAATTGAGCAATGATACGAAAAACAATGAATATTAAAACATATTCCTTGAGAGGGCTGTAAGCCCGAAATATGTCAGCCCAGGGTAAGGCGAAGCCGCAGCCCTGGGTTTGAATCGATGGATGAATGGAATGAATTGGTAAAATAGTATTGATTATGCATAAAATTACGTACATATTGATAGTAGTGGCGATGTTGATGTGTGGTTGCCATCGGAAACCAGCCCAGGAGGGGGATTTCAAGGTCAGTGACGTGCACATCCCGCAGACGGCATCGGGAATCTCAGACAAGGATGCGGAGAAGATGCCGGTCATCTCGTTCGAGACGAAGACGTATGATTTCGGAGATGTGGTGGAAGGTGAGCGTCTTACATACGCCTTTAAGTTCAAAAATACGGGCAAGTCGAACTTAATCATTTTCTCGTCCGAGGCTACCTGCGGCTGCACCACATCCCAGCCCCCGAAGGCCCCTGTACGGCCGGGCGAAAGCGGTGAGATCACTGTCACTTTCGACTCCAAAGGCCAACGGGGAAAGGTCCAGAAACAGATTCTGGTGGGTGCGAACACCTATCCTTCCGAAACCATATTGACGATTACAGCGAATGTTTCTTCAAGCAAATAATTAACAATCAAAATTTCAAGATTATGATGAACTTGTTTTTACCCTTGTTGCAAGCCGAATCCGCAGCTCCCGCTTCTGGTATGGGTGGTGGATCATCGATGCTTATTTTCATCCTGTTGATGATTCTCATTTTCTACTTCTTCATGATTCGTCCTCAGCAAAAGAAGCAGAAAAAGGTAGAAGAGGCTCGCAATAGCTTGCAAAAAGGCGACAAAGTGGTCACCATCGGAGGCATTCATGGCAAGATCACCGATATCAAAGACCGTACTTTCACGATCGAGATCGCCCATGATGTGCGCATTGAGGTCGATAAAGCGGCTATCTCTTTCAACGAGGCGGATCTGAACAATAAGAATGCCGCCAAGAAAGAAGAGAAAGAGGAAGAAAAAGAACAAGCTGAATAGCAATGGCTGAAACAAAACCCCACATACCCGTGAAGTTGCCTTCACTGGCTTTTGTCGTATGCCTGCTGATTTCCATCGCCTGCTGGTTTTTGGTCACGTTGTCGAAGGAATACAAAATGACATACGAGTATAAGCTCGTGTGCGAGAATCTGCCCGAAGGGAGAAAGTCTGTGACCACTTCGGATACGGTTATTTCGCTGACATTCAACCAGAAAGGGGTTCGTTATCTGATGAAGCCCTATACGCAGAAAGAGAAAGTAGTGAATGTCTCGATAAGCGACCTGATCAAGCCGAAGAACAAAGTTACGGTTTATACATTTACCAATAAGGAGCTCTGTGACTTCTTGGTGAACAATAACTTCGGGCCTGAACTGGTGGCCGTATCCTCCCCGGAGGTGATCACCTTCTATTTGCGGTGATATGCTGAAAATCGGTCTGACCGGCGGTATCGGCACAGGGAAAACCTACCTTTCCACCCATTTCCGTGATATGGGTGTTCCGGTCTATTATGCTGACGATGAAGCCAAGAAGCTTTACCGTCAGCATGATTTTTTGGTGGAAATGCGTAAAGTTTTTCCCAACCCTGACCTTTGGCTTCCTGATGGAAGTTTGAATATGTCGGTTTTGTCACAATCTTTTGAAAATGAAGATTTTTTGTTACGTTTGAGCCGCTTCGTCCATCCGTATGTGATGCGCGATTTCGAACGCTGGGCAGCGGAGCAGAATACCTCTGCGGTCATCATGGAATCAGCCATTCTGTATGAGTACGGTTTGGATGCCCTTTTCGACAAGATTATTGTGGCGGACGCCCCGGAAGCGTTGCGTGTCAAACGGATACAGGCACGCAATCCCCATCTTACTGTAGCGGATATACGTCAGCGCATGGCGCGCCAGCTGCCTCAGGAGGAAAAATGCTGCCGTGCGGATCTGGTGGTCTGCACAGGGGAAACCTACCGGGAGGGTAGGGGCGAATGACCCCGTATTGTAGGGGCGAATAATTATTCGCCCCTACAAAGATACCGAAAACAATGTTTTATATTCCGGTCCCTCTTTATGCAGAAAACTCTGATACAGAATTATTTGTGAGATGTCAATGGTTTGCGCGATGGGCGGAACCGATTCGATGCTTTCCCAGAATTTTTTTTTGTCGTGCAGGTTCTTGATACGGCCTAACGTGATGTGCGGTACGAAATTGCCGTAATTTGGTTCCAAACCAATAGCTTGAAGCCTTGGTTCCAAATCGTCAAACAACTTTCGGAAGGGCTCGAGATGGTTGAATCCTAACCAGATTACTTCCGGGTGATAACGGCTTCCGAAAACTCCTATTTTGTTGATTTCCATGGTGAAGGGCTTGTTCTGGGCGCACGCTTCCGATAGCGCTTTTCGGATAGTGGGCACCTGTTGTGGCGGGGTTGCGCCCAAAAACCGAAGCGTCAGGTGCCGAACGTCGTCTTTCACCCACACGATGTCGTCATGGCGCAGGCGAAAACGCAAATCGGCAGAGATCTTTTGGATCTCCGCCGACAGTGTGATGATCGGTGTGGCTATGAAGAGACGCTTCATTCGCCTTTGGTATTCTGGTTGTGGAAGCGCAACAGCTTGTTGTACAGGTGTCTGCGTTCGGGTCCAATCACGTTGTGGTCGTGAACGGTATAGACGAAGTACTCCAACTCGATGTCGTCGCTAACAGCTTGGCGGAGCAATTCCAGCGTGTGTTGTTGCACCACCGTGTGGTCTTGTGCGCCGTGCATCACCAACAACGGACACTTCACGTTCTTGATTTTCGGGATGATGTTGGCGTTTTCGTAGCCCGACGGGTTCTCCTGCGGGGTGTCCATATAACGTTCGCCGTACATTACCTCGTACCACTCCCAGTTGACCACGGGACCGCCACAGGAGGCCGCCTTGAAGGTCTCGGGATGCGCCGTAATCAGCGACAACACCATGAATCCGCCGTAGCTCCAGCCATCCAGACCAATGCGGTCGGCATCCACGTAAGGCAGTGATTTCAAGTATTCTACGCCGCACATTTGGTCTTCCACCTCACGCACGCCGAGGTTGCGGTGGATACATTTCTCAAACTCCGCGCCACGGTTCTGCGTGCCACGGTTGTCGAGCGTGAAGACAATATAGCCCTGCTGTGCCATAAATTCGAGGAAGAGACCGCCGGAGAGGTACTGGTTCGTCACTAACTGTGAGTGTGGGCCGCCGTAAACGTATAGGAAGACAGGGTATTTCTTGCTCTTGTCCATGTTCGGCGGGGTGATCATGCGGCACCACAGCGAGTCTCCCTCTTTGTTCACGATGGGGAAGATTTTAGTGTCGCCCAACTTCATCACACCAAACGGACTCTTTGCGGTGAGCAAAGTCTTAACCGTTTTACCGTTGTTATCCATCAATGAGATGATGCGAGGCGTGGTCGGGTTGCTGAAATAATCGATGAAATAGGTTTTCGATTCGCTGAAGGTGGGACGATGCACTCCGTCCGCATGAGCCAGACAGGTAAGGGCTCCCTTGTCGATGTTTACCTTGCAAACGTACTGGTTTACAGGTTTTTCCAATGGAGCAGTGAAGTAAATGTTCTTTTCGTCTTTGTCCATGCCATAGTACTCGCAGATGTCGAATTTGCCATCCACTACTTTCTTTACCAATTTGCCGTCAGGGGTGTACATGTACAGATGTTTCCAGCCGTCGCGGTCGCTGAACCAGAGGAAATTGCCGTTTTTCAGGAAAATCATGCGGCGGGTGGGCTCCACATAGCGGTTGTCGCGCTCTTCGATGAGGGTTTGCAGCTTTTTGCCCGTTTTCAGGTCGTAACGGATCAGCTTGGAGTGGTTTTGCTCGCGGTTGAGGTGCGAGATGTAGATGTATTGCTCATCAGGTGAGAAGGTTACGTTGGTCAGGAACTCGCCATCGGCTTTGTCGGTAAGGATGTAGTGATAAACAGGGCTGCCCTTTTCGGCGGATTTGGCCACATCGAAGATGCCCAGTTTGACCACGTGTGAGGTGCGGCCCGCCATAGGGTATTTGATGTTCTCGACCGTCGCGATGGGCGTGCCGGTGTTCACAAGCGGGTAATCTTCCACCATGCTCTCGTCCATGCGGTAGAAGGCGATGTAGTTGCCGTTCGGGGAGATGTACTGTCCCTCGTCGATGCCCCATTCACTGCGGTGTACCGATTCGCCGAAGACAATGTGCTCACCCGTATCGGGACAGAGAAGCACCGGTTTGTAACCGTTCAGCGCACTCTCCACGAACACGCCTTTGTCGTTCTTGACGACGAAAACTTGGTGCTTAATATCTTGGTCGATAACATCATCCCAATCGACCTTGTCAAATTCAGCGGTGGTGATTTTGCCTTTCACCACGTTGATGGTCTTGTGGTCGCTGGGGAAGTAGAGCGTGTTGGCATCAAGCCATTCGTAGCCGTAAGGACTGGTGATGTCGTGCGCTTTTTGCGAGGCGGCGGCAAGAAAAGTGGTTTCTTTACCGTTTTTGGCGTTCACCAGTATGATGTTTTTGTCGTCATCGATGTAGGAATACTGGTCTGCTCCAGGTTGCCACGCGATGCCACGGATATTGTCTATGACATAGCGTTTGGTGAAATCGATGGTCTGTCCGAAGACCGGGGTCAGCAGCATCAGACAGAGAATGCACAGTAAAAGGTTGATTTTCTTCATATTTGAATATTTATTATAGTCCAAAATCACGGCGCAAAGGTACATAAATTACAGATACGTACCGTGTGTATTCGTAATTTGTGTACCTTTGCGCCCCAAAAACAAATAGTATATGACATCTAACGAAATACGTACCGCTTTTTTGGACTTTTTCAAGTCAAAAGGCCATCAAATCGTGCCTTCTGCACCGATGGTAATCAAGAATGACCCGACATTGATGTTCACCAATGCCGGAATGAACCAGTTTAAGGATATTTTCCTTGGGAACACTCCGCGCGAGTTCCCGCGTGTGGCTGATTCGCAGAAATGCTTGCGGGTTTCCGGCAAACATAACGATTTGGAGGAAGTGGGTCGCGACACCTACCACCATACCATGTTCGAGATGCTCGGCAACTGGTCGTTTGGCGACTATTTCAAAAAAGAAGCGATTGCCTATGCATGGGAGTTCCTGACTGAGGTGATGAAGCTTGACAAGGATCGATTGTATGCCACTGTGTTTGCAGGTGACGAGAAGGATGGCACCGACTTCGATCAGGAAGCCTACGATTTTTGGAAGGAACATCTGCCCGAAAATCGCATTTTGAAAGGGAATAAGAAGGATAATTTCTGGGAGATGGGCGACACAGGTCCCTGCGGTCCTTGCTCCGAAATCCATATAGACCTTCGGGATGATGCGGAACGTTCGAAAGTTCCGGGTGCTGAATTGGTGAACAAAGACAATCCGTTGGTGATTGAAATTTGGAATTTGGTGTTTATGCAGTTTAACCGTGTTGCGTCAGGCGAGTTGCATCTGTTGTCCTCCAAACATGTGGATACGGGTATGGGCTTCGAACGACTCTGCATGGCGGTGCAAAACAAGAAATCGAACTACGATACGGATGTTTTCCAGCCAATTATTCAAAAGATTGCCCAGAATGCAGGCGTGAAATATGGTGAAAAGCATGATGTGGATGTGGCTTTGCGTGTGGTGGCTGACCATCTTCGTGCCGTCACGTTCGCTATCGCTGACGGACAATTGCCCTCCAATACGGGTGCCGGATACGTCATCCGTCGCATTTTGCGTCGTGCTATCCGTTATGGTTTCACCTTCCTGAATTTCAAGGAGCCATTCATGAACATGTTGGTCGCTGACCTTGTGGCACAGATGGGCCATCAGTTCCCCGAGATTGTCGCACAACAGAATCTGATCGAAAGCGTGATGCGCGAAGAGGAGAACTCTTTCCTCAAAACGCTGGATTCGGGTATTTTGAAGTTTGAGAACTATGTCAAGAAGATGAGCGGCACCGTGATTGATGGTGCTTTTGCGTTCGAACTCTTTGACACGTACGGTTTCCCGATTGATTTGACCTGCTTGATGGCTTCCGAGAAAAACCTGACAGTGGATATGGATGGTTTCGCTGAAGGATTGCGTCAGCAGAAGGAACGTTCCCGTGCCGCCACCTCCGTTTCCGCCGGCGACTGGGTGGAGCTGGTCCCGCAGGAGAATCCCACCGTTTTCCTTGGATACAAGGCCAATGAGTGTGCCTGCAAGATTGTGAAATACAGACAGGTGACCGCCAAGGGCAAGACCTACTTCCAGATTGTCCTTGACCAAACCCCGTTCTATGCCGAATCAGGAGGACAAGTCGGAGATACGGGTGTGTTGACCAACGGCACGGATACGGTGGAAATCTACAATACGACAAAAGAGAACAACTTAGTGATTCATCATGCCAACAAGATTCCGCAAGATGTGGAGGCTGGCTTTATTGCGAAGATCGATGAGGTAAAGCGCCAGAAGACGGCTAACAACCACTCTGCTACGCACTTGCTCGACCACGCGTTGCGTGCGGTCTTGGGCACGCATGTGGAACAGAAGGGTTCCATGGTGGCTTCCGACCGTTTGCGTTTTGACTTCTCGCATTTTGCCAAGGTGACCGACGAGGAGTTGCGTGAGACAGAGCGGATGGTCAACAAGATGATTCGCCAGAACCTGCCCTTGCAGGAGTTTGTGGATGTCCCGATCGAGGAGGCGCGCGAACGTGGTGCCATTGCTTTGTTCGGTGAGAAATACGGCAAAACGGTGCGGGTGATTCAATTTGGTGATGCAGTGGAGTTGTGCGGCGGTACGCATACTTCCGCCACTGGCAACATCGGCTTTTTCAAGATAGTTTCCGAGGGTGCTGTGGCCGCAGGAGTGCGCCGTATCGAAGCGTTGACAGGCGAGGCAGCCGAGAAACTCGTGTATGAGGCACAGGATGCTCTGGCGCAGTTGAAAGCGATGCTCAACTCTACCAGCTTGATTCAGGCGGTGCAGAAACTGCAGGACGACAACCAGATGTTGCGCAAGCAGATGGAGGAAATTGACCGACAGATGGCTATGCAGCTTGGAAACAAGCTGATGGAGGGTGCCGAGGAGATTGACGGCATCCTGTTTATGTCGAAGGTCACAGACCTTTCCGCTGAACTACTCCGTCAGGTGGCGCTGCAGTTGCGCGAGGGCGACAACCACGTGGTGGTATTAGGCAGTGTCCGGGACGGCAAGCCGAATCTGGCTGTAGCGATCAGTACCAATCTGACGGGCAGATTGGATGCGCCCACATTGGTACGGGCTGCTGGCAAACTGATCCAAGGCGGTGGCGGTGGGCATCCCACGTTGGCCATGGCAGGTGGCAAAAACCCCGACGGGGTGGACGCTGCAGTCAAAGAAGCGATTCGGATGGCGAAAGAAAAATTATCGTAGAGACTCGAAAGATTGCGATGTAGAGACGCAAAATTTTGCGTCTCTACTATAACGATAAAGGGAGGTCTCAAGAGTAAAGTTGTCGGGTAATGCTATAATTGTCTGAGACTCATCTCATAGAAAATCCCTTTATGCTCTATCAGTTCCTCAAAAGTTCCTTCTTCGGCGATCTTGCCCTTGTCGAGCACAATGATGCGGTCGCAATGGCGGATTGTGGAGAGGCGGTGAGCGATGACTACGCGGGTGCACATCAGCTCGTCAAGGTTGTCGCTGACTGTTTTTTGGGAGATATTGTCAAGTGCCGAAGTCGCCTCGTCGAAGAAAAGGATGTCTGGATTCGAGATGAGGGCGCGGGCGATAAGGATGCGCTGTTTCTGTCCGCCGCTGAATCCGCCGCCGCCCTCACTGACCACCGTGTGCAAACCCATCGGCATTTTACGCACATCCTCGTCGAGGCTGGCCATCCGCAATGCCTCCCAAGCATCGTCATGGGTTGCCCAAGGCGCGGTGATGGTGATGTTGTGGAAAAGGTCGCCAGTGAAGAGACTTCCGCCCTGCAGACAGCAGCCTATCTTCCGACGCAGCGAAGCCTTATCGACCTTCGCTAAATCGTAGTTGTCGTAGTAGATACCTCCCGTCAGCGGCTGCTCAAAGCCGAGCAGCAGGCGCATCAGCGTGGATTTTCCGCTGCCCGATTTCCCGACGATGCCGACGTACTCGCCCGGTTCAATCTTGAGGGAAAGATCATCAAGAATCATCGGGCCGTCTTCCTGATAGCGGAAAGAGACGTCGGAGACCTCGATGCCGCCAAAGAGATCCTCGACTTGCGGCGCTTTTTCCTCCATCTCGGGCACCGCCTCCAAAATGGGTTTTACACTATCGAGCATGGGCTTGATCTGCGAAAGGTTGGGTATCAACAAATGCAGCTGGGCGATGGCGCCGGTGATCATGCCGAACGCGGAGCTGAAAGCAATATAGTCGGATGTGGAAACACTGTTGGATAGGGTGCTCCAAAAGATGATCATGGTGCCGCCGATGCCGACAAGGACGGTGAGGGCGGGGTAGAGACGGCTCTTGAATGCAGGATTGTACAGGACTTGGACAGTTTCGCTGTAGTGGTCGAGCCAGCGGGCGAAAGCGCGGTTTTCGCTTCCCGTCAGTTTCAGCTTCTGAATGCCGGCAAATAGATTGTATTCCAGACCGCTGAGCTTAGCGGCGCGCCCGGTGTATTTCTCCCGCACGACGACTGCCCGGCGATAGTTCAGCAGGAGGACGCCATATTGCAAGATGATGACCTGCACAGCAGGCCAGAACAGCAGGCCGCCGTAAATGGAGACCTGGATGAGGTAGATGACGCTCAAAACGGCGCTCAGCAGGGCGCCCACAACGGCTTCGTTGATGAGTCCGGCGAGGGTGGAGACATGGTTCAGCTTCTCAGAAAGCTCACCGCTGGGATTTTTCGAGAAGAAGGTAGGGGAAAGCAGGAAAGTGCGCGCCATGATGGCGTTCTGCACGTGTAGTTCCGCAATATTTCGGATTCTGATGATGTAGAGATTGCGGGTGAGGGTCAGCAATAGCGTACTGATGGTCACTCCAATGAGGAGACCCGTGATGGGCAGCAAACCGGAAGCATCGCTGGTGGGAATCACGGTGTCGAAAATGAGTTTGTTGGCCATAGGGGTGAACATGCCGAGCAACACCACCACGAGGGCGCATATCACAAGCAGCAAGGCGTTCGGACCGGAGATGACACTCCAGGTGAACTGAAGGAGATCCTTGACACGAAGTGGCTTGAGCGGCAGCGCTTTGGTGAAGGTGATGGCCCGCGGTTTCAGTTCCTCCGCCATTTCGCGATGCCCCACCTTACGAATGGTGCCATCTTTTTGACGGTATTGGTAGCCCAGTCCGGATTTTGTCGGGGTAAGGGCAATCAGACGGCCGTCCTTGGCATAACCTAACAGCGGCCCGATGCACTCGCGCCACCACTCGCCCTGAAGCTGGATGTCGCGCATCATGATGCCACGTGGACGCAGGATGCCGGTCAGCTGCTCCTCTGGCGTGACCATCTCGTTTTCTTCCAACTCATAGTCTTGGATCCCCAAGGCTTCGAGTACTTGACGCAACGCACTTTCATCGTTCTGAGGCACCACACGCTTCTTGCCGAGGAGACCGAGCCGTTTGTTCGTCTTCTCGTTCACTTCAGCCATCGCAGCACGTTCAGCCGCCCGACGTTTGTTTATTTGGTTCAAATATATGGCCATCCTATTACTCGCTTTTCATTAGTTCTTGATAAAACCCTTCTTCGTTCATGAGTTCCTCGTGTCGGCCCCGTTGCAGAATCTTTCCTTGGTCCATGACGATAATTTCGTCGCAATCGCGGATGGTGGAGAGGCGATGGGCCACAATGATTTGTGTCGGGCCCATGCGACGGATGCGGGTCATCACCTCATCCTCGGTCTTGGGATCGAGGGCGCTGGTGGCCTCGTCCATGATGAGGATGGCGGGTTCCTTGGCGAGCGCGGTGGCAATCTCCATGCGCTGACGCTGTCCCCCGCTGAAATTCTGCCCGCCCTTGATGATCTTTGTGCCGAAGCCTTCCGGACGGCTCACGATGTCGGCGCGGATTTGTGCGTCGTTACAGGCGATCATCATGGTGAAGTCCTCGATGGAGGGGTCCCACATACGAATGTTCTGCGCCACCGTGTCGTCGAAAAGTACCACGTTCTGGTCGATGACAGCCACCGAATTGGTCAGTTCCTCACTGGAAATGCTCTCAATGGGCCGGTCGTCGAACAGGATCTCGCCGCTCCATGGCTTGTAGAGACCGGAGATGAGCTTCGCCAGCGTGGATTTGCCGCAACCCGATGTGCCGACGATTGCGACGCTGTGCCCCGGCTCGATGCGCAGGTTGAAATCCTCGATAAGGGGCGGCTGCAGCGGCGAATATCCGAACGTCACATGCTTCAGTTCCAAAAGGCCGCCTAACTTGCCTTGAAGCACCTCGCCCTCCATATCCCGATGATCTTCAGGATATTTCATCACATCCTCCACACGTTCCATTTGGCTTCGCATCTCCACAATGGTCTGCGAGGCGTTCACGATTTCATTCACTGGCGCAAGGAACGCCCCCATGAAACCTTGGAAGGCCATGAGCATACCAACGGTCATCTCGCCTTGGATGATCAGGAACGCGCCCAGTATCAGCACCATCACATTCACAATTCCAGTGACCAGTACCGGCAGTAAGGACATCCACACTTGCTCTTTCAGGACATGGTTGTTAATGTTGAACTTATGAGCCCAAAGTCCGCTCCAATATTTGAAAAACCCCGTTTCGGCACCTGCCGCTTTGATGGTCTCCATGTTGTCTATGCATGAGATGGTGGCCGAAACGTATTTTCCAACGCTTTGCTCCATCGAACGAGTGAGGTTGATACGTCGGTCGGAGAAATACTTCACCATCGCCAAGTTGAGGACCACTGCCACGATTCCGATGATTGTCAGACTTACGGAGTATGAAAACATCAACGCGACATAGAGCACCAGTAACACAATGTTAATCGCTTGAGGGGCAAGTACTTCCACCAGCGTGTGGGTTATGGTCTGGTTCAAGTGCATCCGTTGTTGCAGATCGCCCACGTTCCGCATAGAGAAAAACGACATGGGCAGGCGGAGCAGATGGCGCAGATACTCCTGGTTGCCTTTCAGCGCCAGAGAGCCTGCCACCCGTTTGGAGTAGCGGGTTCGCAGCATCACCATAAAGAATTGGTATATGCCGACAACACCCAAGCCTGTGAAGAAGTAGGGAACCCAGTCACTCTTGTTACCTGAAAGGATTTCATCGAGGAAGATACGCGTGAATAGCGGGGTGATAAGTGCCACAAAAGCGGCCATCAGGGCAAAAATAAAGGTGATCCAGAACGCTTCGCGGGAACCTTTCATGTTCTTGCGAACGTAGGAGAGAATGCTGGTCTGCTGGCCACTCTTCTCGAACTTTTCCGTCGGGCGGAAGGTCAGGCACACGCCTGTGAAATGCTTGCGAAACTCTTCGAGGGAATATTTCACCGGTCCTGAAGCAGGGTCGTTGATGCAGGCCCGACCCTTGAGGTCGAAGCCTCGGAACACCACGAAGTGGTTGAAGTTCCAATGGATGATGGCGGGTTGCTTGTCCTTCAAAGATCCGGCAGACATGCGATAACCTTTGGCTTCAAGCCCGTAGTTGCGTGCTGCCATGACAATGCTCTTCGCGGAGGAACCATCGCGACTCACCCCGCAGTCGGCACGCACCTGTTCCAACGGCAGCCATTTTCCGTAATGGGCCAAAATCATAGCCAACGAGGCGGCACCACATTCCACCGCCTCCATCTGCATCACCATCGGCACCTTAGCGACTCTTTTCTTGCCCATAATTCAAGCTTATTTTCCCATCGATGTTTCGGTAGCGCTCTCAACTGCGCCGACCAACACACGCCATACAGGTTGTTTCTTGGTGATGATCTGAATGTCACAAAGCGAACCGTTGTCAACTTTCACAACATTGCTCTTTTCACGGCTCCAAACGAGCTTGCCATCCTTTTCATCCAGCAAGACTCGAACCTCATAAACCGGCTGGCCATCTTCCACAAAAGCGGCCAATGGATCGAGCTTCACATGGTTGACGATTTCCTGACGGGTTGTCGGATATTGATCAATATTTACCACAGTGCCGTACACATAGCCCCAACGTTCACGCTTTCTGTTGGCGGGGGTGACCTGTACTTTCTGCCCTAATTCGAGGTCGCGCACCCCATCATACGTTACATAACAGAGTAATTCGCGACCGGACATCTCGTGAGACTGAGGCAGAAGCCAAGCCACTGGATCGCCGGCATTGAATTGCTTTCCGGGGAGAAGCGTGGAGATAACCACGCCGTCGCGCGGCGCGACCACTGTCGATGTGGAGAGGTCGGTATGGATTTCCACCACTGGAATTCCACGGGAGACGGTGTCACCAGGTTCCACCAGACAAAGACTTACCGTTCCTTCTGACGGTACGCTTACAGGCGTGGCTTCTCCAAAAGGAAAGACCACTCCTTGTGCGGTGACTTTGTAGTTTATTGTTCCGAAAAAGCACCAAAAAAGCACCACGACGATCATGGCGACCATGGCGGCAAGCACCAATCGAAGCTTTGGAGATGCCACACGTGCCATCTCCTTGTCTTCGCTGTGGTCGTCAAGCGCCTCGAGGGCCTCCTTGTTGAATATTTCAGCCATAAGCTATGCTCTTTCGACCGTGATGTGCCGGGTGAAGCCGGTCATCTTCAGGATGTCGAAAATGTCGTCGTTCACGTGCGTCAACTTCATCTGGCCGCCAAGGGTGCGGACGACATTGCGCATCGTGGCCTGCAGGATGCGCAGACCGGAGCTGGCCATGTAACCCAGCTCGGTACAGTCGATTTCCAGATTCACTCCTTGTTCCAGAGCGGGCTGGATATCTTGCTCAAATTGCGCGGCATTCAATGTGTCGATGCGTGCGCCCGTTTTGACAATTGTCTTTCCTTCTTCTTTTAAAATCTGTGTCATAATATTTTGATGTTCTAAATTCGACTTTACAATGCTTTCTTCATGGTTAACTGATTCATGTCGCCAAGACGTTGGTAGGAGACCTCGTTCATGATGTTTTTCACGATGAGGATGCCCATGCCGCCTTGCTCGCGATCCATCGGATTGGTCTCTGTATCAGCATCTTCCTTTGCCGTCGGGTCGAAGGGCTTGCCCGTGTCAGAGAGTATGAGGGTCAGCTCTTTGTCGTCACTCTCCGCGGTGAGCGTGATTTCGGCAGTGGTGCCTTCGGGGTATGCATAGAAGATGACGTTGGTCACCATCTCTTCCATGGCCAACTGGAGTTTCATGGCCACGTGCATGTCGAGTTGCAATTCATCGCACACGTTTTCCATAAATTCGGCAACGCGCATCAGTTCCTGCTCCTCGTTTTTGATTATCAGTTCTCGTTTCATAACAATAACCGTTGTTCTTTAGGGTGATAATTATCGCTGCAAAAATATGATTTTAATACATACCTCTTCACAAAAAAACATCATTTATTGTGAATCATGAATTGTGAAGGGACAAGCACATCAGTGTCAAATCGTCGTTGGGATCTGCGCCTGCGCGGTGTTCCTCGACGGCGTTGATTAGCATTTCAAGCACCTGTTGGGAGGTGAGCGATTTGGTGTCAGCCATCAGTTCCAAGAGGCGGGCGTTGCCCAGAAGCTCCTGTTTCGGGTTTTCGGCTTCGTTCAGACCATCGGTATAGACGAGCAGTTGCTTGTCTCTGATGTCGTCTATGCACTCGCCGTAGAACGGGTCGTCCTCCCAAAGTCCGAGCGGCTGGTTGTCGTACTCCATCTTCAGGAATTGCCCGTCGATGATTGGCGCGTTGTGGCCGCAGTTGCAGTAGTCGAGATGGCCGGTCTTCAGGTTGAGCATCCCGATGAACATCGTGACGAACATGCCCGCTTCGTTGTTCTCCGACAAGGCGTTGTTCATGCGCACGGCGATGTCGGCAGGCATCATGCCCTCGGAGGCGAGGGTGCGGAAGAGGCGGGTGCTCTGGGCCATGAAAAGGCTGGCGGGCACACCTTTGCCCGAGACATCCCCGACACAGAAATAGAGCGTGTCGCCCTGCAAGACGTAGCCGTACAAGTCGCCGCCCACCTCCTTGGCGGGGGCCATTGCGGCGAACATGTCCAACCCTTCGTAGTCGGGGAAGAGACTGGGCACCATCGACATCTGGATGTCACGGGCGATGCGCAGCTCGCTCTCGATGCGCTCTTTGGCCGCGGTGGTCTCCTCCAATTGATCGTAAGCCTCCTGCAATTGGTTGTGCGCTGCGGCAAGACGTTTCTGCGCCCTTCGGCGATACCATGAGTAGATAATGAAGAATACCGAGAGCAGTACCAATGCGACAAGCGTGCCGAGCAACCGCTGCCTACTCAATTTGATTTGCTGCTGGGCAATTTCGGCATCCTTCTCCTGTGTCTCGTAGATGGTGGCCAGTTCGGCGGCATTCTTGTCTCTATATTCCATAAATGCACTCTCATAATTGTCCGCTATCTTGCGGGCGAGGGAGAGTACGGTGTCCGTGCGGCCAGCGCCAAGGTTGGCTTTGAGTCTCGGAATGAGGCTGTACTCGATATTGTCGAGATTCAGATGGCCATATTTGTTGTCTGCAGGAATGGTGGAATCAATGTGAACGAATATGTCAGCAGCCTCGGCATATCTCTCGTTTTCCAACAAATAATTGGCGACTTCCAGCATTCCCTCGGGCAATTCCATGAGTTGATCATACGATTGCTCAAAGACCGCATCCGCCAGACTGTCTTTCCCCTGACCTTTTAATATGAGGATCTCATTCATGGGATAATGCCATGCGTTTTCATGAATCAAATTGCCGTGAATCGCGGTATCCAACTGCGTCAGAGCCTTTCCGAAACGCTGGTTCCAAACCTCCGCTTCATCGTAGTTCTCTTCCAATATGTACGCTTCGCATAACTCCATCCTGTAAACCATCAGATTGGGAATCATTTCCACCCCTCTCTCTTTCGCCTGCTTCTCCAACAGTTCATAAACACGCATGCTCGTCTGCTTGGCTTCGGGAAGGTGAAGCGCGAATTGACAACCGGCAATACTCCACAATAACCCTAATTCATCATGGTCGGTCAGTTTGCCTGCCGCTTTCGCCTTCTCAAGGGCCTCGGTCGCCACCGTTATGGACCCTTTATTGTCGCTGGTTGTCATTCGCAACTGCGAAAGTCGGATCGCCGTCCGTAAATAAAAATCCCAACCCTCTTTTTTTGGATCTACTGCCTGATAGACTTTGTTGTAATAGTGATCTCCGAGTGTTATCTCCCGGCTTCTGTCGTATGCCATGCCACGGAGGAAATCAGCCCTGTTCTCTGACAATTCTCTCGCTGCCTCGAGACTGTCAATGATATGCAACACGCTGGTGTCACGAGCATACCAGACCATATCGCACAAGCTGTCATACTTGGCTTCGTCAATTTCAAAGGCCTGCTTTTTGTGACCGCAGCTTGAAAAAAACACCGACAGCACTGCCGTCGCTATCACGGCGATGATATAAAATATGGATAAGCGTCTCATTTCATTTGTGAATTGTGAAGGGACAAGCACATCAGTGTCAAATCGTCGTTGGGATCTGCGCCTGCGCGGTGTTCCTCGACGGCGTTGATTAGCATTTCAAGCACCTGTTGGGAGGTGAGCGATTTGGTGTCAGCC
>Ga0265299_10000675_pt1 | contig 41495 bp, 26 predicted proteins | sample AusTroGonzalo_MG_4_FD_193485 | JGI IMG/M metagenome (GOLD analysis project Ga0265299, IMG submission 193485) | Bovine rumen microbial communities from tropical cattle in Woodstock, Queensland, Australia - Gonzalo_02 | ecosystem: Host-associated > Mammals > Digestive system > Stomach > Rumen ...
ATACCGGCCGTCTTCTCGTCACAGAACATACCGTTGTACTGGTTGTTGAAGGCGAGGACGTTCACGCCGGTTTCCTCGAAATACTCCAGGTCATTGAGTTTCAGACCCTGGGAAAAGGCGGTGGCTCCAAGCAGGAGAAGGGGAAGGATCAGCAATTTTTTCATATCAGGATTGATCATGTTTTGCGTTAAAACAACGGAAGTTACACACTTTTCACGGGATTGGCAAACTTTTCGGGCGAAATCGTAGGGATTTCCGTTTTTTCTGGCGATATTTATGTCGAAATAACCAAAAGGCCCTATTGAAGATGAAAACCACGCACCTCATCGCCGCGGCTTCCGCGCTGCTCCTGACCCTCAGCGCCGCCGCCCAGCCGAAAGAAACCTTCTGCAATCCGCTCGACATCGTCGTGGGCCAGGAACGGGCCTACCGGGGCGGTGAACCCGTCGTCCTCATCTACGACAACGACTATTTCCTCTTCGTCTCGCACCGCAAGGGTTACTGGTACTCCCCCGATTTCAAGGACTGGACCTATGTCGATGCCCCGGATTACCCGGGCGGCGTGGTTTCCGTCGTGGAGATGGACGGCACCCTGTACGGCTGTTCCATGAACAACAAGCGGGTCTTCCGCGCCGTGGACCCGCGCAAGGGCGAATGGGTGCAGTGCGGCACCCTGGACAGCGACCGGTACGGCGACGCCAACCTGTTCTATGACAACGGCCACCTGTACCTCTATTATGGATGGTCCCAGATCATGCCGTTCAAGGTCGTGGAACTGGACAAGACCACCTTCAAGGAGATCGCCGGACCGAACGTCCTCTTCTTCGGGGACTACCGCAAGCACGGCTTCGAAAGCCGGCGCAAGGAGGACGTGATCTATTCCATCTTCAACGGACGGCGGGACTACTTCCCGGAGGAGTATCCCTGGATCGAGGGTCCCTGGATCACCAAGCACAACGGGAAGTACTATCTCCAGTATGCCGCCATCGGCCTGGAGTTCCTCTCCTATTCGCACGGGGTCTACGTGGGCGACTCCCCGATGGGACCGTTCACCTATTCACAGCATAACCCCCTGACATTCAAGACTACGGGCTTCGCCCCCGGCGCCGGCCACGGAAGTACCTTCCACGACAAGAACGGGCAGCTCTGGACCATCTGCATGATTCCGGGGAACTTCGGCGGCAACGGCCGCGGCTCCGAGCTGGCCATCTACCCGACGGCCGTGGACGCGGACGGCGTGATGCATTCCAACACGGAATTCGGCGACTGGCCGCAGTACTGGCCGGGGACCCGGACCGATGCCGTGGACCACAACTGGACCGGCTGGAAACTCCTGTCCCTGAAGAAGAAAGTGGAAGTCTCCTCCACCTTCGAAAACTATGTTGCCGCGAACGGCGTGGATGAGAACTTCCTCACCTGCTGGGCCGCAGCGACCGGCGATCCGGGCGAGTACTACCTCGTGGACCTGGGACAGGTGGCGGACATCCGCGCCATCCAGGTGAACTTCGACCACATCGGCGCGGCGATGCCGCAGCGCGGCGGTTTCGGATTCGCCCCCCAGCCGACGCCCGAGCACTACCAGTGCTTCACCGTCGAGGTTTCCGCCGACAAGGAGCACTGGACGAAGGTCGTCGACAAGCCCGACAACAAGCAGGAATTCCGGCACGACTACACCCAGCTGGCGGTGCCGCAGCAGGCCCGTTATGTCAAGGTCACGAACCTGGGCACCTATGATGACGCGAAGTTCTGCGTCAAGGACCTCCGCGTGTTCGGCAACCCGGATGCGGGCCGCGCCGTCGTGGTGGACGGGGTCAAGGTGGTCCGGAATCCGGAAGACCGGCGGGAGGCCACCCTCCTGTGGGATCCGGTTCCGGGCGCGGACGGCTACATCGTCCGGTACGGACTCAGCCCGGACAAGCTGTACAACAGCTATATCGTCTATGACGACAACTTCCTGAAACTCCACAGCCTCAACACCGAAGCCGACTATGTCTTCCAGGTGGAGTCCTTCGACAGCGGCCTCGATTTCTTCCGCGCCAGGACCGAGGAGGTGAACGGGATGGGTGCCGAAGTGGAGATCAACAAGCGCGGTAACGGAAACTTCGGCTACGGCGGCAACGAGCTCTCCAAGCGCGTGATGCTCCGGGAAGGGGTCGATGAATATGTCTTCGACGGCATCGATCCGGGCCACTGGGTGATCAACCATACCTTCGGTCCGGTGCTCTGGGACGGCGAACTGACGGCCGCAGACCTCATCGGCGAAGGCGAACCGGGCATCGAGGCGAAACTCACTGAACTCGGCGCGGGCACGAAGGTTACCGGCGAGCTCCGGATGAAAGTCGTCCGCGGGCCAGAAGCCGGCAAGGTGGTCGTCCGCGTGATCCATTATTGATCGCCCTATACACGACATGAAAAGGTACCTGGCCCTGCTGCTGCTCGCGGGCTGTCTGGGAGTCGCCTGCGTGCCGGACCCCGACCTTTCCGGCCCCTGGGAATTCCGCCTGGACCCGGAAGGGTCGGGGACTCCCCTGATGGAATTCGGCGACACCATTTCCCTGCCGGGGACGACGGACCTGGCAGGGAAAGGCTTCGAGCCGGACGCCACCGTGGAGACGGGCCGGCTCACGCGGCGGCACGCCTATGTGGGCAAGGCCTGGTACCGCAAGAAGGTGGTCGCCCCCCAGGCCTGGAAGAACCGGGACCTGGTCCTGTATCTGGAACGGACCAAGGCGACGAAACTCTATCTGGACGGTGCCCTGGTGGATTCCTGCAACGATGTATCCACTCCGCAGACCTACGTCCTGGGCCGTCTGCGACCCGGGGTCCATACATTGGCCCTCTGCGTGGACAACGGCGGAGGCGTACCGGAAGGGGTCATCCGCAGTTCCCACCTGTATTCGGAAGACACCCAGACCAACTGGAACGGGGTCATCGGCCGGATTGAATTCCGGCCGGCGGAGGAAGAGGGAATGGGGACCGGCAACCCGAAACCCCGGCTGGAAGTCAATGGCGGACAGTTTTATGACCAGGGGCATCCGGTCTTCCTGCGGGGCAAGCACGACGCCTGCGTTTTCCCCCGCACGGGCCATACACCCATGGACAAGGCCTCCTGGCTCCGCTATTTCAATCAATGCCGGGAATATGGCATCAACCACGTCCGTTTCCACTCCTGGTGCCCGCCGGAGGCCGCTTTTGCGGCCGCCGACGAACTGGGCATCTACCTGCAGCCCGAACTTCCCTTCTGGGGGACGCTGGAAGGGGAAGAACTGCTCGGATTCCTGCGGAAAGAGGGCCTGAACATCGTCCGGACCTATGGGCATCATCCCTCCTTCGCGCTCTTTTCCCTGGGCAATGAACTGTCCGGGGAACCGGCGGTGATGCAGGAACTGGTGGATACTTTCCGCGCGGCGGCTCCGCAGATCCTTTATACCAACGGAACCAATGCCTTCCTGGGCTGGCGGGGCTATGTGGAAGGGATGGATTTCTTTGCCACCTGCCGCACCCGCGGGGAGGCTTACGGCGAATTCGGCACCCACGTGCGGAGCTCCTTTGCCTTCTGTGACGCGCTGGACGGCGGCATCCTGAACCATTTCTACCCGGGAACGAGGCGGAACTTCGCCGAAGCATTGGAAGGGGTTCCCGTACCCGTGATCAGCCACGAGACGGGGCAGTTCCAGTCCTATCCGGATTACGCGGAGATTGACAAATACGAAGAAACTCCCTTTGTCCCGGTCAACCTTATGGAGTTCCGCCGGCGGCTGGAAGCGGCCGGAATGGGCGGGCAGGCAGCGGATTTCCACCGCGCCTCGGTCGCCTGGGCGGAGCAGTTATACAAGGCCGATATCGAGATGTGCCTGCGAACGCCCGGTTTGGGAGGATTCCAACTGCTTGACATCCAAGACTATCCGGGACAAGGATCTGCCTATGTGGGCATTCTGGACGCTTTTATGGACCGGAAGGCCGGCATCGACCCGACCGAATGGCGGGGCTGGAGCAACGACATCGTCCCGCTGGCGGAGTTCGACAAATACTGCTGGAGTTCCGATGAAGTGTTCCGGGCGAACCTGCTGCTGGCGAAGTACGGGCAGGAGGAAATCCAAAACATCCTGTGGGCGATGGGCCTGATGGACCAGGAGGCCGGATTACCGTCCCCGCTGCAGGATAACTGGGTGACCCATTACCTGCCGGTCCCGGAAGGGGAAGGGCTCCTCCCCCTCCAGGAAATCGAGATGGATCTCTCCGGCGTGGACCGGCCGCTCCTGCTGAACCTGTATGTATCGGTTGCACTCCGCGACGGCTCGGTCTGCGAGAATGTCTGGCCGATCTGGGTCTATCCTGCCGGCAACACGCCGGACCCGCACGGAATCCGGATTGCCCGGTCCCTGGATGCATCGACCCTGGATGCCCTCCAGGGCGGTGCTTCCGTCCTGCTGATGCCTTCCGATACGACAAACACCGTGGGCGGGCTGTTCCAGACCGATTATTGGAACTACCGGATGTTCCAGGGAATCTGCGAAAGCGCCGGCAAGCCGGTCTCCCCCGGGACGCTGGGGCTTCTGATGGACCCGGCGCACCCGCTGTTCCGGGAGTTCCCGACGGAGGGGCATACCTCCTGGCAGTGGTTCCCGGTCGTGAAGGCCTCCCGGCCGCTCATCCTGGACGGCGTGGACGGCTATGTGCCCATCGTGCAAGTCATTGACAATGTGGAGCGGAACCACCGGCTCGGGCTTGTTTCCGAATTCAAGATGGGCAAAGGCCGTCTCCTGGTGTGCTGCGCCGATCTGGACAGCATACAGGACTACCCCGAAGGAAGGCAGTTCTACCGGGCCCTGCTGGACTATATGCGTTCGCCGGAGTTCCAGCCGGTCACGGAAATCAAAAAAAGTCAGATTTTTGTTGCAAAATAGAAAAAAGTTCCTCATCTTTGCAGTGTAATAGTTAACTAATACACAATAACGGATAAGAAACCTTTTAACTTGCTCAGCACTATGGTTACCAAGAAACTCTACAGAATCCGGGAAGGGAAAATGATTGCGGGCGTTTGCAACGGCCTGGCTGACTATTTCGATATCGATCCGACCATCATCCGGCTCGCCTGGCTGGTCCTGCTCTTCATCGCAGGCAGCGGCCTCCTCGCCTACCTGATCGCCTGGATCATCGTGCCGGAGCGTCCTGCCCTCCTGACTGAATAGCAGGATCGTTCCGATTGACCCTGCCGACAGCAAGGATTTGCTGGATATCGTCGAGAATATCCATGCATTCCTTGCTGTCGGCCGTTGTAAATGCCTGAAAGAACCGCTGGTGGACCTCCCGGACGAGCGGATCGCCGGTAATGTCCCCGAGGGCCTTCAGCGCCGTGAGCAGGCTATACACCTTATATCCTTCCGGCAGGAAATCGTTCCCCTCCTTGATCAGGCGGGCCGTATCGTCCCCGGGGCAGAGGGTTCCCTCGCCGAACATCAGGAAGTTCAGGTTATACCCCAGGGGTTTGAACTTCACGGCCTGCGCCGACGTGAAGTAGGTCTTCTTGTTCGCGATGAAATTGGCGATCGTCTGATACTTGTATCCCGTTTCTCGGGCGATATCGTGATAGGTCAGGCCGCTGCGCCGCCATTCGGCGGCCAATGCCTTCATCACCTCCTGTGGTGTCATGGCTGTTGGGATGGTTGGTTCGACACAAAGATAAGATTTTCCGCCCGTTTTTGCAATATTTACTCGTATTAAGTAATATTTTACTTGCAAAGAAGAAATATTTGACTTATTTTTGCCCCCGAAAGTACAAGCAGGCAGTTGTACTGAAGAAGAACCCCAAAGGGATAAACGGTCGTTTATCCCATTAAACTTAAAACCTAATTATCATGAAAAAGTTCTTCATTCTCGCGGCGATGGCCGCAACCGCCGCTGCCGCTTGTACCAAGAACGGGTCCGGACCGGACATCCCGTCCGGCCGGGCGGAAGTCGGTTTCACGATCAGCAGCGCCGGAATCGGCGAAACCAGGGCCGCCCCGGTCGAGGCGGACGAAACCCGCGTGAACACTGTCGATGCCTTCGTCTTCAACGCCACCGGCGACCTGGATGCCTACGGGCACTATACCGGAGAGGATTTCACGACCTCCGGCGCGGTAACCACCCTCCATGACGACAAGAAACTCTCCTGCACCACCGGTGCGGGCAAAAAGGTCTGGATCGTCATCAACGGCAATGCCGGAAACGTCACGGGAGGCTACGCATCCGGCATCAAGAACGAGTCCGACTTGAAATCCCAGGTGTTCCTGCTCACGCAGAACGTCACAGGCGAGACTCCCGCCCTGCAGAACTTCCAGATGATCGGCAGCAACACGGCTACCTTCACCCCCGGCAACAACAGCGTGAATGTCGAGGTCTCCCGCGTGGTGGCGCGCGTCTGGATCAAGAAGATCAAGAAGGATTTCACCTCCGCCGCCCAGAATGGGCCCCTGACCATCAAGAACATCTATATGTCCAACGTCGTGGGCTCCTTCCAGTACGACGGCACCTGCAAGAAGGCCGCTGATGATCTCTGGTTCAACAAGTATGCTTTCGACGCGAATCATACCCCGTATTCTACATATGTGGAGATCGATCAGGCTGAGGACCTGTGGCTGAACCGCAACCTCTCCCCTGCCGTGGCCATCAACGAAGACGCCTACAAGACCACGGAAATTGAATCCACCTTCTATGTGATGCCGAACGACGTGGCATGGGGCACCTCCGGTGTCTTCGGCCCTATCGGCGGCACCGCCTGGAGCCCGCGACACACGCGGCTCATTATCGAGACCGAATATGCCGGGCAGGTCTATTATTACGGCATTCCAATCGCCGAGAACGGTACCAACGGCTACCCGATCGGAAAGGCCGGCGATGACGGAAGCAACTATCAGGGCCTCAAGGCGAACTACAGCTACGAGATCGACGAACTGGTACTGACCCGCCTCGGCTCCACCAGCCCGGACGAACCGGTCATTCCCGCGATGGTGAACTTCAACATCACGGTCAAGACCTGGACGACCCAGTTCATCGCCACCGAAACCGGCAAGTACGTTATCTAGGGAAGTCATGCGCACCCTTGCGCCGGCAAAGACGGCTCTTGCCGCCGCCTCTTTCCTCCTCTCGATGACCGCCCCTTCCTGCAAGGGGCTGGTCTTCGAGGACAGGACGCCCTGCCCATCGTGGGTGACGGTCGTGCTCCGCAACCCCGTCCCCGATACCGAAGCGACCGGGACCGTGCTGCACCTGTGGAAGGACGGGAAAGTGAACTCCTGCGGGACGCATACCCGCCAGGAATTCGCCGAAGGGGTCACCGTTGCCCTCCAGAAGGGCGAAGCGGCCTTTTCCGGACTCGCCGGAGCCCTTTTGGACGCGGACGATCCCCCGCCGAGCCTCCTGACCGCCGAAAAAGGCCGGATGTTTCCTCCGTGGTATGCCTTCTATGTGCCCGGGAAAGAATACGGGGAAGGAGACACCACCGTGGAGACGGACCAGTGGCAGATGTACAACAACCTCACCGTGAACGTCCGCGGAGCCGGATACGAGTTCCGGGTCGTCTGCCACTGCGGCGTCGATGGGTTTGAATACCCCTCGCTTGCCCTTCACGAAGGGGCCTTCGACATAGAGACCGACCTGGAGGAATACCGCTGGCGGACGGCCCGTCTCCCCCGGCAGTCGCTGGGACAGGAAGGCGAAGAGGCCCCTTTCATCCGGGTCGATTTCGAATACCACGCCCCGGACGAGGACAAGTGGTACACTATCTACAGCATCGACCTCGGCCATTACCTGGAAGAGGGCCGGTACGACTGGTCGGCGCCCATTCCGGAGGACATCTGCCTGGAAGTCGAACTGGCGAGGGGGGCTGTCCTGAACGCGGCCATCCTCGTGGCCGGCTGGAGAAAGGTCCTCCTGGATTCCGGCGGCGGGGATCTCCTCATTTAACGAGCATTTTCACGTATGCAGATAGCTTTACGCATCCTTCTCCTTTCAGCCCTCCTCACGGGTTTGCCGGTTTCGTGCCGGAAGGAGTCCGACGGGGTCCACCCCGCTACCGTCGTCGTGACCATCAGTTCCGGCAGCACAGACCGGACGCGTACGGTCACCGCGACCGATGCCGCCGAGGACCAGGTGAACGACCTGCAGGTATTCGTCTTTGAACCCGGAGGGACAAAAGACGGTTACGGGCACCGGACCAGTTCCGGCGACATCGCCGTGAGCACCCACACGGGTGTGCACGACATCTGGGCCGTCACGAACGCCCCGGATCTCAGCACCATTGACACGCGGGAGGCGCTCCAGGCAATCATCGCCCGGCTCGACCGGCAGGACTTGGGAGATTTCATCCACATCGGCCATCTTGAAACCGACCTGACCTCCCACGGGACGGTCTGCCTCTCCCCGGCCCACCTGGTTTCCAGATGCGTCCTCCGCAAGTTCACGAACCGGCTGGAGCCCGAATCCCTCGCTTCCGGGACCTTCACCCTGACGGACTTGTTCCTGACCAATGTGGCCGGGGACGGGAATCTCGGCGGCACCACCCCATCGACCCTCTGGTATAACCGGATGGGACTCCAAAACGAGCTCGACCGGTTCCTGCACGATGAAATCCCCGCTCCCGGGGGAACACTCGCACCCGGCAGTTCCTACGAGAACGGGCACCGGTTCTATATGATGCCCAACGGAACGGACGGGGATGACCGCTCCCCTGCCTGGAGCCCGCGACGGACGCGTCTGGTCGCCCGGACAACCCTGGACGGAGAAGCGTTCTTCTACCCGGTCACCCTCCCTCCCGGGGCGGGCAACCTCTCCTTCGAGGTCACGGAGATGGTGGCCGCCCGGATCGGCGTGAAGAATCCGGAAACGGATACGCCCTTCACAGCCATCATCTATGACATTGACCTGCAAGAATTTACTGAAACCGAACACGCCGCCGGCTTTCAAGCAATCTCCAGTGCTGTCGTCTTCAGCGAACCCGGGGTGAGCCCGTTTACGCTGCTCTCCCGGGAGATCAATCTGCAAACGGACCGGTTCGCACTCCTGCAGAGCGACGGGAGCATCGGCCCCTGGGATCCCGTCTTTCGGCTCGCGGAAGGAGCACTCGGCGACCTTCCCTGCACCGTTTTCGTCGGGGGTATCTCTTCTTTCGAGGAGATAACCGCCCATACGGACCTTACCAGAGGTTCGTCCCTGATCCTCTCGTTCGGAAGCGATGTCGCGGCCTATGAGGAACTGGACCGTTTCCTGTCGATAACCGGGGACTCCAATGCCCAACTGGTTATGACAAATCCCACCCTGACAGGCTGGAGTGCGCTCGAGACAGCCCTCAACACCAGCACCAGCGGTACCGGCCAATAAAACAATCAAAGCATATCCATCCTATGAAAGTACCATCCATCCTTTTGCCCCTGCTGTCCATCCTGCTCCCCCTGGCGGCCTGCCACCGCGAAACGCCCCGGGGAGAGGACGAATCACAACCCGTCACGTTTGCCCCGCAGGTGGACGCCTACCAGGCTTCCGGCCGGAGGGAAGATTCCCCGGATAAAATGGGAATCAGGAAGTTAACGGGAATCCCTGACCTGTATCTCCACGCTTACGCCTCAGACTGGCCGGAAACGCCCACGACCCGTTCCGCCCCTGTTACGAGCGTCCATAATACCTTCAGCGTATCGGGTTATGCCTTTCCCGGGGCCTGGAATGACCAGGACAAGCCCAACCTGTTCTGCCAGGCGGCAATGACCCGGAACGGCTCCTCCTGGACCGGAGAGACCCGTATGGTCTGGCCCGGCGCCGATTACAACGTACGTTTCGCCGCTGTCTCCCCTTCCACCGCCACCGGCCTCCAATGGCTTTCCGCAGCGACTGACGGAGGTCTGCCGCAAATCAGTTTCACCGTCCCGAATACCGCGGCCGCCCAGACCGACCTTCTTGAATGCGTCAGCGGGGACTTCCCCGGCGACGGTTCATCCGCCTTGAATGGCGTTCCCCTCACCTTCAGCCACGCGCTGACGGCCGTCACGTTCAAGGTCCATGATTTCGGAACGGACGGAACCGTCAAGTCCGTCACCTTGTCCGGAATCAAGGACAGCGGCCGGCACATCCTCGGAAGTAACGCCTGGACAAACGCTTCCGGCAATGCGACATACTCATTTCCCAACCTGGACATAGCCTTCAGCGCATCCGGCGAGACGAGTATCACGACCGGGGCCAATACCCTCCTTCTGCTTCCCCAGACGCTGGCCGCCGATGCTCAGCTTTCTGTCGAGATGACCTTCCAGGGCAAGGAGCAGACGCTGACCGCCGCGCTGGACGGGCAGGTCTGGGAACCCGGGAAGCATATCACCTACACGGTCACACCGTCCAATGACGACTGGCTTTTCTCCATCATCGACATCACCGGGGTTCCGGAAAGTGTCTCCAGCGGAATCGCGACCAACGTCGCGACGGTCAAGTCTTACCGCGAGCATGCCCTCGGATTCAAGCAAGCCATCCCGTGGACCCTGTCCTACTCAACCGACGGCGGTTCCACCTACTCCGCCACCCGACCTTACTGGATCACTTCCATCAGTCCGGACAGCGGCGACGGCAGCATCACCGGCGTCCCCATCAACGCCACCGCGGTCCAGACGGGGGATGCCGAATACCGCTGCACCGTCAAGGTCTCCAACAACGGAGACTGGAAGACCTTCGACATCGTCATCCCGGCCGTTCCCGTCTATTCCGGTTCCTGGACCGAGAACGGAACCGGCACCTTCGCCGGACTCCACATCGCTCCCGCACCCCTGTCCTACAACGGAACGACATTTGAGATCCGGGACGAAGACGTCGCCAACAGCAACATCGGATCCTGGAATGAGATCAAAGGCAAGAACGCCGGCAGCTACTACTTCAGTTTCACCGACATCGGTTCCTTCTTCGATTCCGACGGCAATTCCTTCTCCACGGCCTCCGGCACCATCGACAACGCGCACAAACTGACCTACGGCGGGTACAGCACCTGGCGGATTCCCACCAAGACGGAGTGGGCTAGCATCACCACCGGTACTACGCGTTCAGGCTCGTCCGTCAACGGAACGGAATCCTGCCGATATGCAGTCATTGAACTCACCGGGGTAAGGCATGCCAAGAACACCAACCCCGTCGGCCTCCTCCTCATCCCTGACGGCCTCACCCTGAGCGGCATGGGCAGGACCTTCAACTGGAACACCGGATCCTCCACCGGCAATACCGGTGTGACCCTGTCCGAATTGCAGGCCTATCTCGACCAGGGTTGCGTGTTCCTGCCTGCTTCCGGCCAATACAAAAACGGCGGAAGCGTATGGTCACAAGCCGGTTACAGCGGCATGTACTGGTCAGCCAACCACTCGGGCAGCAGCAACGGCTACATTCTCCAGTTTTCCGGTTCGGCGGTGAGCGCAAACGCAGACCTCCCGAGATCGACCTACTATTTACCCGTCCGTCTCGTCCGATGAAACGTTTCCTGACGGCAACGCTGCTGGTTGCCCTTCTGTGCCTGCTGCCGGTATGCCTGCGCGCACAACGCTATTCCGTCTCCACGAACCTCGCCGAATGGGCCAACCTCGGGACCATCAACGGCGAGGCCGGGGTGGCGGTAGGCCGGCACATTTCGCTCCATGCGGGCACGCGCTTCAATAACTGGACATTCCGGAAGGGGAATCCGGAAGACCGTTTCGAAAACCCGCTGGGGGACGACGAGAAACAGTTCGAGAACCGAAAGGTCGCCTTCGCCTTCGACGTCCGCTACTGGCCCTGGTATGTCTATTCCAGCTGGTGGGGCTATGTCAGGGGCCAGTATATGGAGTATAACCGCGGCGGGCTGCTCCGCCATTCGGCCGAGGAGGGCGATGCCTACGGAATCGGCCTCGGGGCGGGCTATACCTATATGCTGCACCGCAACTGGAACATCGAGTTCGGCGCCGGCATCTGGGGCGGAACCACGAAGTACACCGCCTATCGCTGTACCAACTGCGGCTCGGTGACCTCCTCCGGGAACAAATTCTTCCTCCTGCCGGACGATGTCTTCATTTCCCTGAACTACATCTTCTGAACCTCTGCCACGGCGTGAAAATTGCAGGAGGGATTCAGTTAATGAAAAAGATCAAGAATTCCCTCTGGATTGCAGGATGCCTTCTGCTGGTGGGCGTGAACATCGCCTGTTTCCTGCTGTTTCCCCGCCTGGTGTCGGGCGTGGCCATCGTCCTTTCCAATATCATTACCGTCATCCTGAGTTTCCTGGCCTTCAAGCCCATCAACGACTGGCTGCAGGCCGATCTTCTGGAGCGGCAGCAAGAGCTGATCGCCAAACTGGAGAAGGACCGGGAGTTGGAACGGAAGGTGGAGGCGCTGGAGCAGGAGAACCGTACCCTGACGGACAAACTGGACACCCGGGTGCAGACCGGAGCCCTGCCCGTGCACATCGACTACACCTTCAAGGTCGAGCAGATGGAGTACGCCAAGCAGGGGTACGTGGTGAAGGAGGAGGAAGTGGATGCCCTGGACCGGGAGAAGTTCGACATCCCCGACCGGAAGTTCTTCGAAACGCTCCTGGAGGACAGCATGCTCAAGGACGCCAGCATCCGGCGCGTCCTGTACATCCATAAGTTCTACTACAAGGTCTCCCTCGGCATCGACTTCAGCAAGATGATGTACACGGTCGATGACGGGAGGATCCTGTTCTATGGCGTCCGGTTCGAGAAGTTGCACGACATCTCCAGTGAGATGCTTCCGGAGTCGGGCGACATAGACCGCTGCGAAATCCTGAAGATCACCGGCGACAAAACGGAGATCCGCTCCGACAAGGATTATGACGGATTCAAGGCCCAGTACCGCGAGGCGCAGGCCGCCGAGGTGAAAGCCGGGATGGAGGAGGAAGTGGGCGCCCTGTGCAGCCAGTACACCGCCGCCCTGCAGGAAAGCATCCGCGGCCGCTTCGGCGACCGGGTGGACTTTGTCGATTCCATCGAGGAGTACCGGGACATGAACTGGTATTCCCTCAAGGCCAGCAAGGACGAGACGGTCCATGAGATTGCGGCCAATATGCTCATGCTCACGACCATCATGAACAAGACCCAGGCCATCGGCGAAGAGTCTTTTGCAGGCCGGTTGAACGCCCCGCAAAACAATTGAACAGGAGAAAGCGTCTTTTCCTGCCAAAAGCCCTATCTTTGTCCGGAACAAAAAACCGGATATGAAACGCTTACTCTTCCTCGCAGCCCTGTGCTGCACCCTGTCCGCATCCGCCCAGTGGATGCGCCAGCCCACCCCCAACGACACCCTCCAGTCCACCCGCGTCCTGCCGGACGGAAAGGTGCTCTTCCAGATCTATGCCCCGCAGGCCCAGACGGTCTCCGTCTCCGGCGACCTCCCCTGGAACAACCCCGTGAAGTTCGAAAAGGCCGATAACGGCGTCTGGAAAGGAATCTGCGAAGGCCTCGGCGAAGGCTGCTTCCGCTACAATTTCACCGTGGACGGCGTCCGCGTGCAGGATCCGAAGGCGCCGCTCTCCGCCGAGCAGTCCTCGCTCCTGACCGTGGGTCCCGGCTATGTCAAGGACGTCCCGCACGGAGCCGTGGCCCAGCGCTACTACTGGTCCAAGAACCTCGGTGAGATGCGTCGCCTGCACGTATGGACCCCGGCCGGCTATGAGAAGACCGCCGACAAGCTCCCCGTGCTCTATCTGGTCCATGGCGGCGGTGACAACGACGCCTCCTGGCCCGGCGTGGGCGCCGCAGGCTGGATCCTGGACAACCTCCTCGCCGAAGGCAAGATGGTCCCGATGGTCGTCGTGATGCCCAACGGCACCATCCCCGTGCAGAACGAGGTTCCCCCGTTCGCCGAGGACATGGTCTCCTCCATCATCCCCTTCATCGAGGCCAATTACAACGTGAAGACCGATGCCGGCAGCCGCGCGATGGCCGGACTGTCCATGGGCGGCATGGAAACCATGGAGGTCTGCTTCTCCCATCCCGAGATGTTCACCTACGTGTGGGTCCTCAGTTCCTCCCTCCAGCCCGGTCAGGATCCCGCCGCGGAATCCGCCCGCCTCAAGGTCCGGGAGAACGCCGCGAAGATGAACAAGCAGTTCAAGCGCCTCGTCTTCACCCAGGGCGGTCCTTCCGACATCGCCTACCAGAACTGTAAGAACACCCGCGCCCAGTTGGACAAGGACGGCCTGCAGTACGAATACATGGAGAACGCCCAGGCCGGTCACAGCTGGACCACCTGGCGCGCCGTCCTCGAGACCCTGGCCCCGACGCTGTTCAAATAGATTCTTTCGTCGGTCTTCGACCTCCTCAGAATGACAGAAATGAAAAACCTCCCCAAAACCGGGGAGGTTTTTCATTTCTGTCATTCCGAGCCCGAAGGGCGAAGGAATCTCCTGCTGGGAATCGGTGTGCTGATCTCGTTCGCGTGGTGGTAATAGCCGTACTTCAGGCACCCACAGGGCTAGTCCATCAGCTTGATGCGGATGTTACGGTACCAAACGTCGTCGCCGTGGTCCTGCATGCCGATGTAGCCTTCGTGCGCGTCGCCGCCGCAGTTGTTCAGGAGTTCGAAGGCCAGGGGCCAGTCCTTCTCGCTGAACTTGGAGGCCTGCAGCATGTCGGTCCACTGCTGGGTCCAGAGGTGGTACTCGAGCACCTTCACGTCGTTCTGGAAGTGCACGACGGTGCCCTTGTACACCAGGATCTTGCACTTGTTCCACTCGCCATACGGATTCTGGTTCTGCGGAACGGCCGGGATCATGTCGTACAGGGAAGCGGACTGGCGGTTGCCATCGACACCCAGGAAGGCATCCGGATGGTTCGCGTTGTCCAGCACCTGGTACTCCGGCGCGGAGATGTAGATGGGCTCATAGCGTTCGGCACCGTTCTCGTCCTTGGTGGTGACTTCCTTGGCGAGGTAGAAGATACCGGAGTTGCCGCCCTTGGAAACCTTCCACTCGAGTTCCATCGTGAAGTTCTTGAACTGGTGGGCGAAGATGATGTCGCCGCCCTCGCCGGTCTGGCCTTCGCCGGTACCGGTGCCGCTGAACTTCAGGCAGCCGTCCTCGATGGTCCAGCGGGCCGGAAGGGCGTCCTTGCCGTAGCCGCGCCAGCCCTTGGTGAAACTGCCGTCGAACAGGACGACATAGCCGTCGTCATCGACCGGGAATTCGGCGAGGTCTACCTGGGGCGCCTCGACCACCGTATATTCCGGAACGGCCGGAGCCTTTTTCTTGCCCTGGTTGCCGCAGGAAACGGCGAAGACCATCAGGGCTGCACTTGCAAGCAAAAGAATCTTTTTCATGGGGTTATGGTTTGATGATGTTTATGCGGGCAGTTCGGGAAGGGGCCAGCCCTCGCGGAAGACGGGCTTGATCAGTTCCTCGGCGAACTTGTTGGCGTCCACCGGATCGGTATAGACGTTCTCGAAAGTCGGATGGCCGTCGGTGATGGAGAAGCCGTCGTGGATCATGGTCCGGATGGTCGCACCGGCCGGGATATTGGTGAAGCGCATGTTCTCGCCGTCCCACTCCAGTTCCTGGTTCAGGCCCTGCAGGCGCACGGCCACCACGCCCATCGCCACCATCTCGTTGAACGGGCCGGCCTCGGAGAAGTCGGACGCGCTCGGGGTGCGGTGATCCGGATCCTCCTTGCAGGCGCGGACCCAGTCCTGCTGGTGGTTGAGCTTGATCACGCGGTGGACACTCGGAACCTTGGGATTGCGACCGGACAGCAGGTACGGATGTGCACCGTAGCAGCCGCAGATGAGGGTATCCTTCGTGCCGTAGAAGATGACGCAGCCGCCGCTGTCGTTCATATCCTTACCGGCGGGCAGGCCTGCAGGACGGTCAGGCAGGATGCCTCCGTCGGTCCAGGTCACGACCACCTCGGGCATCGCCACCTTGGGCATGTTGTCACGGGCCGGGAACACGAAGCGGACCTTCTCCGCCTGCGGGCAGGATTCGGTCAGGAGGGCGGTGGAACTGCCCTGCACCTTGGTCGGATAGCCGAGTTTCAGGGCCTTGAACACCGGATGGAGGATGTGGCAGGCCATGTCGCCGAGGGCGCCGGTGCCGAAATCCCACCAGCCGCGGAAGTTCCACGGGGTGTAGATGGAATGGTAAGGCCGATAAGGGGCCGGTCCCAGGAAGAGATCCCAGTCCAGGGTCTTGGGGACCTTCTCCGCCTTGGCGGGACGCTCCAGGCCCTGGGGCCAGATGGGACGGTCCGTAAAGGCCTCCACGCGGGTGACCTCGCCGATTTCGCCGTTCCAGATCCAGTCGCAGATCTTGCGGACGCCCTCATCGGAAGCGCCCTGGTTGCCCATCTGGGTGGCCACGCGGTACTTGGCGGCCAGCTTGGTCAGGAGACGGGACTCGTACACGGTCCGGGTGAGCGGCTTCTCGCAATAGACGTGCTTGCCGGCCTGGATGGCCGCGGCGGCGATGATGGCGTGCGTGTGGTCCGCGGTAGCGACCATCACGGCATCGGCCTCGTCCAGCAGTTCATCAAACATCACGCGCCAGTCCTTGTAGCGCTTGGCGTTCGGATAGCGGTCGAACACGTGCGCGGCATACTTCCAGTCCACGTCGCACAGGCCGATGATCTCTTCGGTTTCCAGGCCCCGGAGGACGCTGGCGCCGCGGCCGCCGATACCGACGCCGAGGATCTTCAGTTTGCGGTTGAGCGGGGCCGGAGCCTCATTTCCGCTCTGGGCAAACACCTTTCCGGGCATCATGGAGAGCCCGATGGCCGCAACCGTTCCTGTCTTGAGGAAGGATCTTCTTGAAATCTCTTTTCCCATAAATGAATCAGTGTTTTAGTGATTATGTCGTTTTCCCAGTAGTCCGTATCCGTCCGTCAGGCCAGCTCCCGCCATCCGGGACCCACTTCACAAATGAGTTTAAGTTGAAGGTGTTCATCGGCCCGGATCACTCTCCTAGGGATGAAGTCCAGGCTTGTCGGTTACCAAAAGATGTGGTTAGTCTGTACAAATATAACGAAAAAAAAGACAGATTGTCCCCCCTTCCTTGAACAATTCTATAACAATTTAAACAGGAGACGCAAAGCCTGTGGCGGGCATTCCGTACCTTTGTATCAACACAAAACACCACAGAACATGAAACGAATCTTTACCCTTCTCGCTGCCGCCCTCCTCACGGTGACGGCCCTTTCCGGACAGGAACTCACCAATTTCGCCTTCGGCGGCCGCGGTCCCCGCATCGTCTCCCCCGAAGTGAAGGACGGCAAGGTCACCTTCCGCCTCAACGCCAACTACGCCACCCGCGTCCAACTCTCCGGCAACTGGATGGAGAACCCGTGGACGGGCACCCTGGACATGGCCAAGGGCGAAGGCGGCATCTGGGAAGTGACCATCGACGCCCCGGAACCGGAAATCTACACCTACAATTTCGTCGTGGACGGCGTGTCCGTCAATGACCCCCTGAACGACAAGGTCCAGCGCGACGGCACCCGCTACCTGAACATGCTGTTCATCCCCGGCGAGCGCTCGGAAAACTACTATGAGGCCAAGAACCACGGTTCCGTCACCTACCGCTGGTATGACAGCCCGTCGCTGGGCATCTCCCGCCGGATGACGGTCTATACCCCTTACGGCTACGAGAAGAATCCCAAGGCCAAGTATCCCGTCCTCTACCTCCTCCACGGCGGCGGCGGTGACGAGGAAGCCTGGACCTCCATGGGCCGTGCCGCCCAGATCCTGGACAACCTCATTGAGAAGGGCCTCGCGAAGCCGATGATCGTGGTGATGCCGAACGGCAACCCGAACCAGCAGGCCGCCAACACCCTGGGCCTGGAGACCGTCCCCATGGACCGTCAGGACCCGAAGTGGCAGAACGCCTACGTGAACAGCCTCGTGAAGGAGATCGTCCCCTTCATCGACAAGGAATACCGGACGGTCGCCAAGCCGGCCGGCCGCGCCATCGCGGGCCTGTCCATGGGCGGCGGCCACACCACCTCCGCAACCATCCTCTATCCGGGCGTGTTCGACTACATCTGCCCCCTGAGCTGCGGCATCCGCGAGAGCGACCACCTCGATGCTGACCTCCAGGGCATCAAGAAGGCCGGTTACAAGCTGTACTGGATCGGCGTCGGCAAGGACGACACCATGGCCTACCAGGGTTCCCTCGTCCTGGACGAGCACCTCACCAAGAATGACATGCCGCACACCCTCTTCGTGAGCGACGACGCCCACGTCTGGAAGAACTGGCGCCTGTACCTGAATACCTTCGCCCAGCTTCTGTTCAAGTAATCAAAACCTTTATTTTTACAGATATGAAGAAACTTTTTGTTGCGTTCGCAGCCCTGTGCTTCGGCCTCAGCGCCTTTGCCCAGCAGGCCCTGTACGGAGGTCCCCAGACGGAGTCTCCCGTGATCAATGCCGACGGTACCGTCACTTTCCGCTACCAGGCCCCCAAGGCCGTGAAGGTGGAAGTCACCGGTGATTTCCTCCCCACCGAGAAGATCGAGGTGGAGTTCAACGGCCAGAAGATGTCCTATGACGCCCCCGGCGTGGGCTTGCTCAAGGAAGGCAAGAACGGCGTCTGGGAGTACACGACCCCCTTCAAGGTGGCTCCCGAACTGTACAACTACACCTTCCGGGTGGACGGAAATACCGTCATCGACCCGAACAACATGTGGGTAAACCGTGACGTCGCCTCCCTCACGAGCGTGCTGCTCGTCCCCGAGGAGGGTGCCCGTTCCGACCTGTATGCCATCCACCGCGTTCCGCACGGCACGGTGTCCAAGGTCTGGTACCATTCCGACAAGCAGGGCTTCGACCGCCGCCTGACGGTCTATACCCCGGCCGGCTATGAGACCTCCAAGGCCAAATATCCCGTCCTGTTCGTGCTCCACGGCATCGGCGGCGACGAGGATGCCTGGGTCACCCAGGGCCGCGCCACGCAGATCCTCGACAACCTCATCGCCCGCGGCGAGGCGAAGCCGATGATCGTGGTCTTCACCAACGGCAACATCTCCGAGGAGGCCGCCCCGCTGGAGAATTCCACCGGCTACACCCGTCCGACGATGTCCCTGCCGCAGACCATGGAAGGAACCTTCGAGACCGCTTTCCCGGAGATCGTGAAGTTCATCGACAGCCACTACCGGACCATCGCCAAGAAGCAGTCCCGGGCCATCTGCGGCCTTTCCATGGGCGGTTTCCACACCCTGAACATCAGCCTGAACTATCCGGACCTGTTCAACTACTCCGGCATGTTCTCCGCCGCAATCGGCGTGACGGATCCCTCCATCAGCCCGATGTACCAGGACTTCGACGCCAAGCTCGCGACCTATTTCGCCAAGAAGCCGGCCCTGCTGTGGATCGGCATCGGCCGGACCGACTTCCTCATCCAGTCCAACAACGAGTTCCGCGCCAAGCTCGATGCGGCCGGTTACCCGTACAAGTACATGGAGACCGACGGCGGCCACATCTGGCGCAACTGGCGGATCTACCTGTCCGAGTTCGTTCCGCTGATTTTCAAGTAGATTCCTTCGTCGGGCTTCGCCCTCCTCGGAATGACAAAAATGGGGGCTTCGGGCCCAACCCCAAATGACAAAAGGGTCCTACAACTAATAGGGACTGGCCGCACGGCCAGTCCCTTTGTCTTTGGTTATCCAGGAGCCCGGACTGACTTGTCATTCCGAACCCCGAAGGGGTGAAGGAATCCCTAAAACTGCTTCACCATCCAGTCCATCGGACTGCCGGCGGCGTAGTCGTCCAGGAGCGGGACCCAGGAGAAGTGGGCCATCATCGGGGCGACGCCCCAGCGGACGAGGTCTTCGTCGCTGTAAATGAGCATCTTGTCATCCACGGCACCCAGGCGCTTGCGGGCCTCGGTGTAGGCGTAGGTACTGGCCACCTTGCAGGTGCGGTCGGTTTCCGCGTGGACAAAGAACATCGGGAGCTTCGTGAAAGCGTCGACATTCATCGGGGAAAGGACCATGTCGGTACCGTTCCACTTGTAGACGCAGTCACCGCGCCAGACCTTCTCCACGTCGTCGGCATACTGGCCGGGATATTTCTCCTCCACCTGGTGGATCGGGACGATCGGGTCCATGGCGCAGCAAGGGATGGCCGCCTTGAAGCGGTCTGCAAACTGCATCATGAAACGCATCGTGCAGCCGCCGCCGCTGGAGGCACCGGCGCAGAAGAGCTTGCTGCCATCGACCTTTCCCTCCGCAATCAGCTGGTCGATGAAGGCCATCTGGAGGGCATTGTTCCGGTCGATGAGTTCAATCTTCTCGGGATACAGCGAAGCGCTGTAGGAATAGTTCGGGTTGGCGAGGGCGAACACGAGGGTCGCGCAGGGGATGCCTTCCGTCGGCAGGGAAACCAGGCAGCGGTTCGCCGTGGCGACCGTCATCAGGTCCTTGTCATACTCGCCGCCGCCGATCTGCCAGACCAGCAGGGGGACGTTCGGAATCACCTTTCCGTCAGCGTCTTTCGGGAGGTACAGCATATACTCCCGCGTCAGGCCGCCGAAGGTGAAGGAACCGGTTTCGCAGTCGTCCAGGACGGCGATGTGCTCCTCCGCCACCTGGGCGGGGGTGACGTTGAGGGCGGAATCCGCGGCGCAGTGCAGCTCCCACGGGATGCGCTTGAACCAGCCTTCCGCCTTGCCGGCGACATTGAAGGGCTTCGCCTCGATCCGGAGGACGTTCTTCTTCACGGAGACGGTAATCCCGTCATCCTCATACTCGGCCGGGGCCTGACCCGTGGCCGCATCGATGAACGCACCGGAAACATTGTTCACGAGGTCGAAATCGGCCGCGGTCAACCCCTTCAGGGAACGGGGATTGGACACGGTGATCTCAATGGCCTCCACCACCTTGCCGTAGTCGCCCACGGCCGTGCACAGGTCGACCTTCTCCACCTGGGCAGAAGGCCTGGGGCCGCACGCTGCAACGAGCAGGGCGGCCCCAAGAATCAAACACTTATGCATAGTTAGATGGTCACTTCTGCCTGCTGGCGGATATCGTCGGAAGCGGAACCGAGCAGGAGGACGAGCTTGCCGTGCTCCAGGTCCCAGGCGTTCTTGTCCACATTCCAGTAGCGGAGGTCCTTCACCGGAATCTCAAGGGTGACGGTCTTGGTCTCGCCGGCGGCGAGGGAAACGCGGTCAAAGGCCTTGAGTTCCTTGGTCGGCCACGCGACGGTGGCTTCCGGACGGGCGACATAGAGCTGGACGACCTCGTCGGCCGGCATGTTGCCCTTGTTGGCGAGGGTGAAGGTCACCTTCACGGCCTTCTTGTCCGCAGCCGCCTTGACGGCGCCGTACTCGAAGTCCACATAGGAGAGGCCGTGGCCGAAGGCGTACATCGGCTTCACGTTCTTGGTGTCAAACCAACGGTAGCCCACGAGGAAGCCTTCCGTATACTTGGAAACCGGCTTCGGGAGGGAGTCGATGAGCTTCTGGCGCTCCTCACGGGACATCTTCAGCACATCGGGACGATACATCAGGGAGAACAGGTCGCCGCCGGCGTTCGGATCGGGGAAGTTGCCCATCGCGTAGGCCGGGGAATCCTCGAGCTTCATCGGGAAGGTGAACGGGAGCTTGCCGGAAGGGGCGATGTCGCCGAAGAGGACCTCGGCGAGGGCGGTGCCGCCTTCGGTACCGTTCCACCAGCCCTGGACGATGGCCGGGGAAACCGGCTCCAGCTGGCGCAGGTCGGTGGGACCGCCGGAGATGAGGACGGTCACGAGGTTGGGATTGGCCTCATACAGGGCGGCCACGACTTCGTTCTGGCCGGTGGGGAGGTCAATGCTCTGGCGGTCGGAGCCTTCGGTCTCGATGCTCTTGTTGGTACCGCCGAAGAAGATCACCAGGTCGGCGTCCTTCGCGAGGGCGACAGCCTCTGCGAGGAGGGCGGGATCGGCAGGCTCGTCAATGGCGGCAGCCTCCAGCGGATTCGGCGTAGCCGGGGCGGGTCCCCAGCGGCGGCCCGGGAAGTTCTTGTAACCGGGGGCGTAGGTCACCTGGACATCGGCACCGGCGCGCTTGCAGATGCCTTCGAGCGGCGTGACCTCATAGAGGGCCTTCACACCGGCTCCCATACCACCGCTCTGGGTCTTCAGGACGGCGTTCTGGCCGATGACGGCGATCTTCTTCACCTCCTTGGCGATCGGGAGCTTACCCTCGTTCTTGAGGAGGACGATGGAGCGCTCGGCGACCTTCTTGGCGATCTCCTGGCTCTCGGGCTGGGAGGTCATCACGGTATTGGCGACATCGGCCGGGACAGCCTCGATGGCGTAGCGGACACGGAGGATCTGCTTGACCTTCTCGTCCACCAGGGCCTCGGTGAGGGCGCCGGTGGCGATGGAGTCGATGACCGGCTGGCCCAGGTAGTTGGAGCCCGTCATCTGGACGTTCAGGCCGTGGAGCATTGCGCCCATCGTGCTGTGGGTGCCGCCCCAGTCGGAGACGGTGAAGCCCTTGAAGCCCCACTCGCCGCGGAGGATTTCGTTCAGCAGGTGCTCATTCTCGGAGCAGTAGTCGCCGTTCACCTTGTTGTAGGCCGGCATCACGCTCATGGCACCGCCCTCGATGATGGCGCTCTCGAAAGGCTTGAGGTAGATTTCGCGGAGGGTGCGCTCATCGATCTGGGCGTCCACGCTGCCGCGGTTGGTCTCCTGGTTGTTCACGGCGAAGTGCTTGATGCACACCGCGGTACCCTTATCCTGCACACCCTTGGTGTACTCCAGGGAGAGGGCGGCGGAGAGGATGGGATCCTCGCTCAGGTACTCATAGGTACGGCCGCCCACAGGGAGGCGCTGGATATTCACGGCCGGGCCCAGGATGACGTCCTTGCCGCGGAGGCGGGCTTCCGTACCCATGCCGTTGCCGTACAGGTAAGCCATCTCCCGGGACCAGGTGGCCGCCAGGGCGCTGCCGGTCGGGAAATAGGTGGCGGAATCGAGTTTCCAGCCCGCGGACTGGAAGCCGTTCGGAACGCCTTCCTCACGGATGCCGAAAGGACCGTCGGCATAGTTCATGTCGGCGATGCCGAGGCGCTCGACGCCGGCGGAAGACATATTGGTCTTCGAATGCAGCATCTCGACCTTTTCCTCCAGGGTCATCTGGGCGATGATCTGGTCGATTGTCTTGTCGTTGACGGTGAGCTTGTCCTGCGGAGACTGGGCTCCGGCGCACGCGGTCATCAGCACCGCGGGAACAAGCAGAAGGAAGATTTTTTTCATATAATGACGGGATAGTTGATTTCCAATCTCAAAGTTACGGATTCCATTCGAGACTTGGCGGCCGGGATTCGGAAAGAAAGCGCCGCCATTTGTACCGGATGGGGTAGCCGTTTGTAACCAGGCGGGATTCCTTTAGAGTTTCACGCGCTTCGTAAGCCGGATATCCTCGGAGGAAGCGCCCAGCATCAGTTTCGTGCGGCCCTTCGGGAGCGCGAAGGCATGCTGCCCGCTGTCCCAGAGCTTCAGGTCATCGGCGGGAACCACGATCCTCACGGGAACGGTCTCCCCCGCCTTCACGGCCACGCGCTCGAAGCCCCGGAGGCGCTTCGAAGCACCGTCGCCCTTGTACTTGGCATACAGCTGGACCACTTCCTCACCATCGCGGGAACCCGTGTTCTTGAGGTCGAAGGAAACGACATAGTTGTCGCCGTCCTTCTTCACCTTCATGTGCGAGTACTTGAACGTGGTGTAGCTCAGGCCGAAGCCGAACGGGAAGAGGGGCTTCTGCCGGGCGTACATGTAAGTACGGCCGTTGCGAATGTCGTAATCCAGCATGTTCGGGAGGTCCAGGATATCCTTCACCCAGGTTTGGGTGAGGCGTCCGGCCGGGTTGTAGTCGCCGAACAGGACATCAGCCAGGGCCGTGCCCAGTTCCTGGCTGCACTGGGTCATATGGACGATGGCGGGGACGTTCTCCGCCGTCCAGTTGATGGCGAACGGGAAACTGGAGATCAGGGTCACCACGGTATTGTGGTTCGCCTGCCAGACCACCTTGATGAGGTCCTCGGTCTCCAGCTGGAGGCTGCGGCGGTCCAGGGATTCGCGGCCGTCACCGGCCACGGTACCATAGGCCCAGGGGGCCTGGACGGACTGGGCGTCCCAGTCGGGGCTCGTCGCAGGGTGGTTACCCACGCACACGATGCACACATCCGCCCATTTCGCGAGTTCCTGGGCGGAGCCGTCGGAATCCCAACGCTGGAAGCGGACCTCGGTCTGCGTGCTGTCCACGGCGGCCTTGATGCCGTCCAGCGGACTCACGCGGTAGGACGGGAGGGCACCGTACCAGTCCTTGAGGACCTTCTCGGCGCGGTTGCCGAACACGGCGATCTTCTTCACCTTGGACTTGTCCAGCGGAAGCAGCTGCCCTTCGTTCTTGAGGAGGACGATGGACTTCTGCGTCACCAGCAGGGCTTTATCCTTGAACTCCTGGCGCTCCCAGGGAACATCTTCCTCAGAGCCGAATTCCTGCTGGTCATACGGGCATTCCGCATCCATCAGGCCCAGACGGAGCATGGTCCGGAGGTTGGCCTTCGTGCGCTCGTCGATTACCTCGTCCGAGAGATAGCCGGCGTCGTAGGCGGCCTTCACCTGGGTGAAGTTGGAGTCGATGAACCGGGACAGGCCGGCCTCCAGCGCCTTCTTGACCGCATCGTTCACGTCCGCGGCATAGCCGTGCATCTCAGGCATGAACATGAAGCGGAGGGCGCCGGCGTCATCGACGATCGTGCCCTTCATCCCCCACTCGTCGATCAGGACGTCCTTGATGAACGGGGCGGCGATGCAAGGGATACCGTTGTAAGCGTTGTAGGCGGTCATCAGGGACATCGCGCCAGCCTTGGCGCCCTTCCAGAAGCCGTAGGCATAGTAGTCGCGGAAGAGTTCCTCGTCGAAGCGGGAGTCCGTCTTGTAACGGTTGTCCTCGTTGCTGTTCGCAAGGAAGTGCTTCATCAGGGCTGCACCACGCCAGTAGGTGGGGTCGTCGCCCTGGATGCCCTTCACTTCGGCGGCGACGAGTTCGCCCACCAGGTACGGGTCCTCACCGAAACTCTCCTCGGTGCGTCCCCAGCGCGGATCACGCGCCAGGTCGGCATTCGGAGCCCAGAGGACCAGCGCCTTCCAGGGATTGTCCTTGGAATAGAAACGGGCCTCGTAGGACATCACGTCGCCCACGATATGGGCCATTTCGCGGTCCCAGGTCTCGCCGATGCCGTAGGCCTGCGGGAAAGCGGTGCTGTTGCGGTACTTGGGGACCGGACGGCGCCAGCCGCCGCCGAACTGACCGGCGTTGCCGAGGTTCGGGAGCTCGGCGTCACCGCCGCGCACGATGCCGTGGATGGCTTCGGTCGCACCGGGGCCGTCGATTCCCAGGCGCGGGACGCCCTGGCCCACGATGGTCATGATCTTCTCATCGACCGTCATCAGGGACACGGCGTTGTCCAGCCGTTCCTCTTCGGAGAGTTTCGTGTTCTGGAAGGGATACTCCTGCGCACGGAGCACCGCCGCACCGGCCAGGGCCAGGCACAGGGCAAGGGAAAGGATTCGTTTCATAAGGGGATGATCTGTTGTTCGTTCCAAAGATACAAACTTTCCGGAAGATAAAAAAGGGGCCGGCCTGATGGACCGGCCCCGATTCTTAAGGTTCAGGTTTCAGCGGTTTATTTCGCCACATCTGCCACAATCGTGAATCCAGCGGAGCCCACAAACTTGTAGACGCTGCCGCTCACGTTGGTCACCTCCACGGTTTCACCCGGAGCCACGTCCTGACGGGCACCGTCCACCATGATATAGGAACCACCGAAGATCCCCCAATCCGGGAAGCTGTAGCCATTGCAGAGCATACCCGGCTCGGCGGCATATTCCGTACTGACGAAAGAACCGACAAAGTCATTCCCGGTCGCGGTCAGCAGTTCGAACACGGCCACGATATCGTCGCCTTCACCAACGGTGATGGTGTGCTTATCCACGCCGGAAGCGTGCTCGGTAACCACATCCTTGGCAGGAAGGGCATCCCCCACATCGCCGCCGGCATCAGGGACATAGTCCGGACCGGCTGCGTTGTAGCTGAAGAACACGCAAGTGAAGTTGTAGGCACCAGTGGCGATCGGGGTCACTTCAACCGTCGCGGTTCCGGCGCCGATGAACTGCTTCTCACCGTTCTCGACATAATAGGAACCACCTTCCATCGTACCTTCCATACCCCATTGACTCAGGTCGATGAAGTAGCCGTCGCGCATCTGTCCGGGCGCGCTGGCATAGGATGTGGAAGGATAGGAGCCGGTCAGTTCAGCCGCACCGACTTCGGTCTGCAGCTCGAGATAGGCAACCACGTTGCCATCCTTGTCCGTGATGGTCACGGCATGCAGGTCGAGACCGTCTCCCGGCGTAACCTCCTCGGTATAGAGATAATCAGGCACAACCGGTCCGTCCGGTTTCTTGGGCTTGGTGAGGGCCGGGATGGCGCCTTCAAAGAGAACCTCCACCGGATATTCGGCGCCCCAGGAGATGGTCCAGATGGTGGCATCCCCCTCTTCGCGGCTGGAGACATTGACCAGGCCGGAGGTGATCTTCTTCGCCGTGGCGGCGCCGTTCGCGACGGTCCACCAGCAGGTACCCCAGTCCTTCGCCTCATAGGTCTGCGGATTACCGTCCTGGTCGGTGTACTCCATGACCGTATCATAGCCGATACCGAATTCATTGGGGTTGATCACACCGCCCTGTGCGCTAGCCGTATAGGTACCTTCGTGCAGATAACCGTCCTCGCTGTAGATATCGAGGGCCAGATAACCGCCATTTCCTTTCCAGGTGGACGTCCAGGTGGTCATATCGAACTCCTGGGAGATACCCGTCGTGGCGAGGTTCATGGTGAGGGACTTCACGCCATTACCCAGATTGCTCTGGGCGCTCAGCACCTCGGAGAGGGCCGTCGGGGCGGGATCCGGCGTGAAGGGCAGCGCGCCTTTCCAATAGTAGGCCTTGCCGCCGATGGTGGCCGTAATCTGATACTGGCCATCCCTTTCACCGACCGTGATGAAGCCTTCGCTGGCGCTCTGGCCATTCACTTTGGTGTTGATGGCGTTGCCGATCTGGTCGGCACCGATCACATACTGTGCAGGTGAGAGAAGGGCATCATAACCCACCAGGGTCGTAGTCAGGTTGTTGAACGTCAAGTCGAAGTAACGCCGGTCGGTGGCCCAGTTAGAGGTGGCGCCGGAAAGGGTCATCTCCGTAGCACCGTCAGGGGCGGTGTACAGATCCGTGATCTTATTGAGCGTCGTCGGACCTTCCTTCTCACAGGAAACGAGCAAGGCGAGGCCGAGAAGCATGAAACTGAATATCTTTTTCATAATGCAGTCTGTCTTTAGGCATTATTCCCAGTTGACCTCGTCCCACTTGACTTCCTCAATCTTGGAGAAGTCGGCGGAAACCTTGTAAATGGGCGAGAAATTGTAGTACTTGTTCTTCTCCGAATTGTAGCCGTTTCCTTCCGCCATGGCACCGATACGGAAATAACGGTCCTGCGTGGAATACTTGAACAGGTTGGCATTTTCGGGAGCGGTAGTGTCGATCTCCAGGGTGATCAGCTCGCCCGGCTGGACGTTCTGGGCCTTGGCCGGCTTGTGATCCTTCGCGAGGTTCATGTTGTTACCGCCCACGAAGAGCTGCGTGTTGCCGCTGAAAATCACGTTGGAAACCTTGTTGGCACGGGACGGATCGCCCAGCTCCACATAGAAGGTGGCGATCATCTTCTTGGAAGCAGCGTCGTACTTGATCTGCGGATCCTTGACCCGGCAGAAAGGAAGCACGCCGATATCCATCTTGTTCTTGCCTTCCTTCAGGACGAACGTGTCCTTACCCGGTTCCGGGTCATAGCACGGAAGCTTCGTCTGGGTGGAGAATTTGTAGGTGCCGGCAAAGACCATGGTATTGGTATACTGGCCGTCGAAACGGACCATCCAGTACTGGCCGCTGTCCTTTCCGGTATAATCCTCGGGGTTGCCCTCCCAGGTCGGGGGAACATAACCCTGTTCGTACACGACGATGGCGCCGTAATCGACCGCGGTCACATAGGACCAGGTGGTCCAGCTGAAAGACTGGCTCTGGGCCGCTTCGATGCTCAGCTTCTCGCCGGTCACGATGTCGATGAGATTACCGGTCACCTCGGCATTGGGACCGTCGTAGCTGTCCAGTTCGAAGAAACTGCAGGAAACGGTCGCGGAGAGCGAAGCCAGCAGAATGGCAGCAGATATGATAAACTTTTTCATGGCTCGATTCATTTTATTCTTCCGGGAGTCTGTTGTTGTCCACAATCTTATCCTTCTTGTAATTACCGATTTGGCTGTAGTAATTGCCCGTATAGGAAAGGGTGGGATTGGAGCCCCAGTACTTGGACATGGAAACGACCGGCAGGGCACGGAGGAAGATGTAGGATTCCTTACCGCCGGAGATGTCGGCCATCGGAATCAGGGTGAGCTTCTTGCCCAGCGTTCCCTCTTCCTGGTTGTTCTCACTGTTGGGGTTGTAGAAGCCGCGGCGGCGGTACAGGACATTGGTCCACTTGTTCTCGAAGGCGAATTCGACCTTCCACTCGTGGAGAATGTTGTCGAGGGTCAGGTCCACGTCATCCTTGAAACCGGCGCGGTGACGGATCTCGTTCAGGCACTGCTTGGCCTTGCTCTTGTCACCCAGACCGCTTTCGCAGACAGCCTCGGCGTAGGTCAGGAGCACCTCGGCGTAGCGGATGTCGTAGTACGGAGACTGCTCGACGGCGCTGCTGGAATTCGGATCCACATATTTGCGGGGCGTGAAGCAGTAGGCATTCCGGTTGTTACCGTTCTTGTCGGTCGTCAGACCCATGAAGGAAGAGTTGTTGATGTTCTTTCCGCCATAGGCCCAGATGGTATCCTTCTGGGCGGCGTCCTTGGAATTGGCACCCTTCACATAGTAGGAATAATTGCCGTCGCCGTTGGACTTGGCGTTCGGATACACTTCCACGGTACCGTCGGGCTTCACCATACCGCCCTGCGCGTAGTGGATACCTCCGCGGAACTCAGCGCCGGGATAGAGGACCCAGGCCTGGAAACGGGCATCCTTCAGCTGGAAGGGCTCGTCCACGGTGTTGTAGTGCTTGTAGGAAGCCACCTTGTCGGCCGTGAATTCGACCTCGGGATCGTTCAGGTACTCGTCCTCGTTACCATTGACCAGCGTCTGGATCTTGCCGGGCTTGCGGGTACGGCTGGTCTCATCGCTGTAGTAGTCGTATTCGTCGGCGAGGTTCAGGGTCACCGCGTAGCCGGCAGCACCGGTTCCGGTGTAACCGGAAGCCCACTGGTTGGGCACCCAGTTCTGAGAGCCGTTGGTGTCGTCAGCGCCAGTCTTGTAGGAACGGCCGAAGAGGCCTTCCTCACCCTGCCAGGTCCGGAAGAGGTTGGTCAGGTTGCTCTTGGCGGTCTGGATATCGGCGGGATTGCTGCCATAGAGCTTGTAACCGGAGCCGTCGATCACCTTGGAGGCCGCATCGATGGCCTTCTGGTAATAGGCACTGGCATAGCTCTTCTCCATGTAGGAGAGTTTCTTCTGCACGGCCTCATAGCTGGGGTTCAGGGCAGCACGCTGCCAATAATTACTCACGGAAGCGGCCCAGAGGGCGGCGCGGGCTTCCAGGGCGTAGGCGGAATACTTGTTGGCGCGCATTTCCTGGGTCTGCTTTTCAGGAAGCAGTTCAGCAGCCTGTTCGAACTGGTCGATCACCCAGTCCCAGGTATCCTTTTCCGTGGAACGCGGCACATACAGCTTGTCTTCCTCTTCCGTACCATAGTACTTGTCAAGAGGTTCGGTCACGATGGGAACGCCGCCATAGATGCGGACGCTGGCGAAATAGTAATAAGCGCGGATGAACAGGGCCTCCCCCTTGTAGTGGTCGGCGGCATTGTCATCCAGGATGCCGTTCGCGCGGCAGTTTTCAACCGCCTCGAGGAAAACGTTCACGGCACGGACCGCCGTGTAGTTCCAGAAACCGCTGACGGTGTTTCCGTAGCTCGGAAGATCACGGGCGCCGGCGCCGAACATCTGGTACTTGTCATTGTCGGAGAGGCTGAGCCCGGGCAGGTTGCTGTACAGGTTGGCCAGCAGGGAAAGCAGACCGTTCTCCGTATTCAGGAGGTCTTCGGCAGCCACCTTGTTCAAATCACCTTCCATGTTGTCGAAGAACTTGTCGCAGGAAGTGATTCCGAGGGAGAGTCCGGCAATGAGGATAAAAGCGAATATCTTTTTCATGATCTTGCAGGATTAGAAGTTGAGGTTGAAGCCGAAGCTGTAGGTCTTGTTGATCTGGAATTCACCACCGGCACGGCCGGAGTCGTTGGATTCAGGATCCACATACTTCAGGTACTTGGAGCAGATGGTCAGGAGGTTGCCGCCGTTGAAGAAAATACGGGCGCTCTTGATACCGGCCTTCTTGAGGAAGTTCGGGCTCACACGGTAACCCAGTTCAAGGGTCTTGAGACGGAGATAAGTGGCATCCACAAAGTTGTACGGCTGGTTGGCGCCATACATCGGGGCGTTGTAGGAGCCCACCTGGCTCAGGCGCACGAGGGCCGGCCAGAAGCCTTCCGTCCACTGCGTAGCGGGATCCCAGGGATCGTCGCCATAGTTGGTCACGTGATAGGCATCCGTGTACTGCGAAGGCAGATAGTTGAGGAAGCCGTAACCGGCGTAGGCGCTGAGGCCGTAGCCCTTCCACTTCAGGGAGGCGCCGTTGAACAGGAGGCTGAAGTCGAAGTTCTTGTAGCTGCCGCTGAAGGTCAGACCGAACTGAAGCGGCGGGTTGCCGCTGCCCCAGGTGTAGTAAACGTCATCGGTGTCGATGTAGCCGTTGCCGTTGCGGTCCTCGATCTGGTACTGGCCCACGATGAGGGCCCGGTTGCCTTCGCTGGAGCTGAGGGCGGAATACAGGATCTGGCTGCTGCTGGCCTGGTCGATGGAGGTGAAGCGCTCACCCGTCCAGTGGTAGGTACTGCCACCGAAGGCGCCGTTCCAGCGGTACAGGGAACCGGACTTCCAGTAATCCATCTGGGAACCGTAGTTCGTATTGGTCTTTTCACTCTCGATATAGGTCGCACGGTTGCGGGAGAAGGTAGCCGTACCCTGGATGCGATAGGAGAAGTTCCCGATGCTGTTCCGGTGATACAGGGTCAGTTCAAGACCCTGGGTCTCGCTGCGGTTCAGGTTTTCCTGGGGAATGGAGACAGCGTAGAAGTCCGGCAGAGAGACGCTGCGGGTAGCGGCCGTACCGATCATCTCACGCTTGAACCAGTCGAAGGTACCGCCGAACTTGCCCTGCCAGATCTCCCAGTCCACACCAAAGTCCATCATCCGGACCTTGGCCCAGGTGAGAACCGTGTTGGCCACGGAGTTGTTGGCATAGCCGGTCGTGGTCTTGCCGTCGGAGAACACCCAGGAGCCGCTCGTGTCATAACCGTTGATATAGGCATAGGCGCTACCCTGCGGAGAACCGGTATAACCGTCGGACCAGCGGAACTTGAGGTTGTTCACAGCCGGAAGGATGCTCTTGAAGAATTTTTCCTCGGAGATTCTCCAACCGAGGGAATAGGACGGGAACAGGCTCCAGCGCTTGCCCTTCTGGAACATGTAGTTACCATCGTAACGGCCCATCACCTCCACAAGGTACTTGCCCATGTAGTTGTAGTTGATACGGCCGATGTAACCGGCGGTGCGGCTGGTGGAACGGGTACCCTGGTTGCTGCTGCGGGAATCCAGGAGACCCTTGTTGATGACGTCGTGCGTATAGAGGAACTGCTCCTTGTCCGGTCCGTAGTAACGGGAGGCGCCGATCATCGCGTTGGTGATGCTGGTGAGTTCGGCACCGAGCATCGCGGACACATTGTGGCGGCCGAACTGGCGGTCGAACAGGGCCTGGACACGGCCATAGATGCGGGCGTTGTCGTTCCACATCTCGGCATACTCAGTCTCGTTACGGGCATTGGACCAGGTATAGGCGGGCAGGTCATCCATGTAGCTGTACAGGATGAAGCTCTTCACCAGGGTGCGCTGCTTGCTGCGGCCGAAGTCGTAGGCGCCGGTGGCCTGGAACTTGAGGCCCTTCAGGAACGGGGCCTCATAGGTGAAGTCCACAGTGTTGCTGAAGTCCTTGCGGTCGGTCTTGGTGAAGCCGGTCGTCTCGGGATCCAGGAGGGCCACCGGGTTGAGGTGCTCTTCCACATCGGTGTAGTGGGCGGGATTGTTCTTGGGATGAACGCCGACGGTCGGATCGGACTGGTAGATATAATAGAAGATGTTCCAGTCGAGGTCGAAGTCACCCATACCCAGGTTGGAGCTCTGGCGGAAGTTGGTGGTGTAACGCATCGTGAGTTCCGGGAGGAGCTTCACGGACACGTTTCCGTTGAAACCGTAGCGCTTGTAACCATAGGCATTGCCCTTCAGGATGGGGTTATCGTCGGCGTAGCTGCCGCCGAAGTAGTAGTTCACCTGGTCGTTGCCGCCCATGATGGACACATTGTACTGCTGGTTGAACGCAGCCTTCCGATACACCTCGTCATACCAGTCGGTGTAAACGGTATCGTGGACCTTACCCTCGGCATCCGTCCAGGTCGGGTCGCCGTTCTCGTAGGCGGCGATCTGTGCATCCGCCCAGCGGTGACCCAGCTTACCCACGTCGGACATGGCGTTTTCCCACTTCATGAAGGAGGTCCAGCTTTCCACCTGACGGGGAACCACAGGCTGGGCGAAGCTCAGGTTGGCGCTGAAGTTCACGCTGGGCTTCTTGACCTGACCCTTCTTGGTGGTGATGAGGATCACACCGTTCTGGGCGCCGAGACCGTAGATGGTCGCGGAAGCATCTTTCAGCACGGAGATGCTCTCAATGTCTTCCGGATTGAGTTCCTGGAGGACGGAGAGGTCGGTATAGCTTTCCAGCGCGTTCGGATCCTGGTTCCAGGTGGTGGACTTACGCGTACGGGTGGTCGAACGGACGACACCGTCCACGACGACCATCGGGGTACCGAAGCCACGGAGGTTGATCTCGGAAGCGAAGGCGCCCGGCTTGCCGCTGTTCTGGGTGATCAGCAGGCCCGGGATCTTGCCCTGGAGGGCGGCGACACCGTCCGCCGTCTTGGTGGCGGCGATGTCCTCGGACCGGATCTGGGTGATAGCGCCCGTGAGGGACTCCCTCTTCTGGACGCCGTAACCGACGACGACGGTCTCATTCAGGAGCTCGGAGTCTTCCCGCAGGATGACGTTGATTTCCGCGGCGTCCGCCTTCAGCGTACGGGTTTCGAAGCCGATGGAAGAGATCTCAAGGTTGGCACCCTTGGGAACGGAGAGGGTAAACTTACCGTCAATGTCGGTAGCCGTACCGTTCGTAGTGCCCTGCTGCAGAACTGAGGCGCCGATGATCGGCTCCTTCATCGCATCCGTGACCGTTCCGGTCACCGTGATGTTCTGGGCAAGCAGTGCCGAGGCGCCGAGGAAAAATCCCAGTGCCAGGGACACTGCCCGCTTGAGCAAGTTGGTTTGTCTCATATTGGTTAGTGATTTGGTTGGTAGTTGCTACTTGAAGAGCTTCTGGGCGAAGGTGTTCAGGTACAGGCGCCAGTTGGCCCACACATGACCGCCCTCGGAGACGAAGAACTCATGGTCAAGCCCCTGCTCGGTGAGGGTCTTGTCCAGGGTCTTGGAGCCCTCGAAGAGGAAATCGGTATTGCCGCAGGCGAGGAAGTAGAGCTTCACGCCGGCTTTCTTGAGGGTCGCGATCTGCTCCGGGGAAGCCTGTCCGGCGGCGGAGAGGGGGCAGATGTAGTCGAACATCTCCGGATAGAGGATGGAAGCGGTGATGGTGTGGCCGCCACCCATGGAAAGGCCGGCGATGGCGCGGGAAGCGGGCTTCGCCACCGCGCGGAAGTTCTTCTCGATGAACGGGACGATCTCTTCGCAGAGGCTCATCACATAGCCGTTCATGAGCTTGTTGCGCTCAGCCTCGGACATCTGGGCGAGGGCGTCACGGTCCCAGCGCATCTGCATCTGCTTCTCGGGGATGTTCAGGGTGCGGGCGGCCTGCTGGTTGGCGTTGCCGTTCGGCATCACCACGATCATCGGCTCGGCAAGACCCTTCTCGATGAGGTTGTCCAGGATCTGGGCGGCGCGGCCCATGGAGGTCCAGGCCTCTTCATCGCCACCGGCACCGTGCAGGAGGTACAGGACCGGATACTTCTTCTTGGGATTGGCCTCATAGCCGTACGGGGTGTAAACGGTCAGACGGCGGTCCATGTCCAGGATGTTGCTGTGGTACCAGGGATGACTCACAGTGCCGTGCTTGGTCGCTTCACCATAGTTCTCGGTGCGCTCACCGGGGACGAGGAGCATCGGGAGGTAGCGGGTGCCGTCACGCTGGACGAGGACGTTCTGCGGGTCGTTCACCGCCACGCCGTCCACGACGAAGTTGTAGGTGTAGATTTCCGGCTCCGGGAGCGGGATCTTCACCTCCCAGACGTTGCCGGGACCACGGAACATGTCGATGGTGCCGCCCCAGGGATTGGGCATCCAGGAACCGCTGAGCTTGACGACGGTCGCGTAGTCGGCCTTCAGGCGGAAGGTGACGCTGTCATTCTGGATTTCCGGGGAAATCACGGGACGCTGGCGGCCTCCGAAGTTGAAGTTGGCCAGTTCCTGGGCCTGCATCGTGCCGGCGACGGCCAGGCACAGGGCGAGGGTGGAAAGAATGCGTTTCATTGGTTAATAATAAATGGGTTAATTAAATTGTAATTGTGTTTTTCGCTACTTGAAGGATTTGCCCACCTGGATGAGGGCTTTCGGAAGGCAGCCCTGCCAGAAAGGCCAGTCGTGGGTGCCGTCCCGCTCGACCCACTCGCCGGTCAGGCCTTTTTTGGTCAGGCTGTTGTAAAGCGACTTGGACTGGTCGTTGTTCACCGTTCCGTCCTGGAGCCCGATTTCGATAGTGAAAGGCGGGAAGACGGACTTGTCAGACTGTTTGTCAACGAGCGTGGAGGGCCAGGAGGTATCGACCGCCGGGCTCATCGCATAGGCATAGACGAACTTCTGGGGATACTTGAGTGAATGGTACAGCGTACCGTAGCCACCCATCGACAGGCCCGCGATGGCGCGCTGGCCGTTGCACTTGTATTCCTCTTCCACCTTGGGCATCAGCTCTTCATGGAAATACGGTTCATAATTACCGCTGTACATGGAGGCGTTCAGTCCGTTGGGCATGATGATCACCATCGGCACGCCGCCGCCCTTCTGGTAGTCGTCGGCAATCTTGGCGGCGTTTCCCTTGTCCAGCCAGCACCGGTCCAGACGGCTGTCGTCCCCAAACTCCATCCCGTGCAGCAGATACAGGAAAGGATAGGTCTTTGACTTGTCGTAATCGGCGGGAATCCAGACCGAGTACGTCATGGTCCGCTTCATATTGGTGCTCTGCAGGGAGCCCTCGATGACGGCGGACTGCTTGGCGGCCTCGCCGGGATCGATGGTGCCCCAGGGATCGTTGTCCTTGGTCGCACTGGTGCCGCAGGAAGCTAGGCATCCCACGGCCACGGCGCTGATTAATAATATAGAATAGATAGGCTTCATCGGTTTATTTTAAAACAGATTCCGTATTCAGGATCATCGTCCGCGGCCAGGGTTCCCAGGCAGGGATGCCTTCCGCCGCCGGCTTGCCGGTCTTGGCGAAGCTGGTCCACAGGCGGCTCACGCGGTGGCCCAACTCCACGGCCTCATCTTCCCCGCCCGTGAAGGTGCGGTGCAGGAGGACATTGTCAAAGACGAAGGGGATTTCGATGCAGTGCGTGCTGCCCAGGGCGCCGTCCAGCACCGGGGACTCCCAGGTGAACTGGTAGAAATACACAGGGGCGCAACCCGCGGCGGCGCGATCCTCCGCCTGCCGGATGGCGAGCGGCTTGAAGATCGGGTCTTCCTGGTCGCGGGTGAACTCGTGATAGACTGTGCCGATGATGACGGGAACGTCCTTCGACAGGGCCAATGCCTCGGCCGAACCGGGCTGGGCCGGGATGATCTCGCCGTCCACCACCGGGACCTGGCCGAACAGGATGGCATCGAGGATATTGGCCGGGAACGCCCCGTCTTCCTTCGCCTCCTCGCCGACGGTCTTCAACGCGGCGTCATAGGCAGCCAGAAGCTTGTCGTACGGGACGGTGGCGATATCATCGATCCGGGAAGGCGAGAGGCCCAGGTTGGCCACCGTCGCCGCACCTATCCGGCGGGAATACTTGGGAGCCAGGAGGTTGGTGATGGAACCGCTCTCGACGATAGCCTTGGAGAAAAGGCCCTTCGCCGACGGCATCGCCATCAGGGTGGACACCTTTCCGCCACCGCCGCTCTGGCCGAAGATGGTCACATTGGCGGGATCGCCGCCGAAGTTTTCAATATTCTTGCGGACCCATTCCAGGGCCTTGACGATATCCATCATGCCCAGGTTGCCGCTGTGGGCATACTTGGCGCCGAAAGCGGACAGGTCCAGGAAACCGAGCACGTTGAGCCGGTGGTTCAGGGAGACCACCACCACGCCGTGGTCGCGGGCCAGGTTCGTGCCGTCATAGCAGATGAGTTCCTGGCCGGAGCCCTCGCGGAAACCGCCGCCGTGCAGCCACACCATCACGGGACGCTTGCCGCCGTCAGAAATACCGGAGGTCCATACATTTACGCGGAGGCAGTCCTCATCGTGGAAACCGTCGTCCCAGTGCATCGTGAAGGCCTGGTCGTCGGACCACCAGCCTGCACGGGGACCGGCCGGAGCCGTAGGGCCATAGGCGCGGCTGGGACGGACGTCCTTCCAGGGATCGGGATCGACGGCCGGGGCGAAGCGCTCAGCCTTGGCGTACGGGATGCCCTTGTAGATGTACACGCCGTCATCGACATAACCGGCCACGGGGCCGGACACGGTCTGGACCGTCGTAAGTTTCGCGGAAGTCTCCAGCGCTCCCGGACAGGCCGTCGGGTGGTGCACATGCCGGCCGCAGGAGGTTGCGGCGAGTGCCAGGACGGTAAGGAGGACGAGGTTCGGTTTCAGTGTCATAACAATCGGTCTTTCTCTGATGCAAATTTCCGCATTATCATAGATAATCTTTTTTCATAGATTTCAATTCTTTTCAGATTCGTCCCGAATGGGCGGGGACATTTGTTCAAACTTCTTTCTATTTGTTCAAAAATCACTATATTTACGCCCGCAACACCAAACGACTCCTATGAAAATCAAACTGATAACCGCTATTCTCCTCCTTGCGGCCGCTCTTTCATCCTGCGGGAAACGGGAATTGCCAGTTACGCGCAGCGATGGAAGCATGATCGTTTCCGACCGGCTTTCCAACCATCGGGTGAACGCCTTCACCCAGGACACGGACGGGTTCATCTGGATCGCGACCTCCCGGGGACTGAACCGCTACAGCGTCCACGAATACCATCAGTATTATAGCGCCGGCGACACGCTGGGCCTTCCGGACAACCAGGTGAACAATGTCTACCTGAGTGCCTCCGGGGACCTGTGGGCCGCCACGATGGCCGGGGTCGCCTGCCTGACCCCGGAAGGGCGTTTCCGCCGCATCGAGGCCCCGGGACGGCCGAATGCCAACCTGATCTGGGAAACCCGGGACGGAAAACTCCTGATGAGCGATTCCGCCACCCTGTTCCTGTATGACCCGGAAGAAGACCGGTTCCGTCCGGTCATCCGGGACTTCAGCGGCTTCAGTTTCCCCTATGCCGTCCAGGACGGGAACCTCCTGTGGGTTACTTCCGGCGGCGGATCGGTTCTCAACTGCTACAATACCGAAGACTTCTCCCTCATCGCCTCCTACCCCACCAACCACACGGTCTATCACCTGTGCGACACCGGCAACGGGGAACTCTGGATGTCCGGCATGGGCCGGATGAGCATCTTCGACACCCGGACCCGGGAATGGAAGGAGCTTCCCGCCGCCATCCGGCAGGAACCGCGGCTGATGCAGGGCGATATCGACATCATCTACAGCATCGACGACCGTTCCATCCTGCTGAATGTCATCGGCAAAGGCATGTTCTACTATTACAGGACCGCGGAAAGGGTCCTGTTCCAGGACGATGCCGGTTTCCCCTTCGACCTTCCGGATTCCGAGATCCGGACCATCTTCCGCGACCGGGAGCACAATCTCTGGTTCGGCACGGCCGACCAGGGTTATACCGTCTCCTACCAGTACAAGAACCAGTTCAACAGCAATAAGTTCCTGACATCGGCCTTCGCCCGGAAGACGGTTACCTCCCTGTGCCTGGACCAGGAACAGCGGCTCTGGATCACGACCCTCCGCGACGGGCTCTGGGTCTATGACCTGCAGAAAAAGGACCTCCGGCAGGTGGAAGTTTCTTCCCTGATTCCGAACAACAACGTGGGTTACCTCCGCTGCTCCAAGGTCTTCTGCGACAGCGGCGGGGACCTGTGGCTGCTGTTCCAGGAGAAATACTGGGTGTCGCGCTGCCGGTACGACGGGAAGAACCTCCGCGTGGTGGACGCCTTCGGGATGATGAATGTCAGCGCCATCGAAGAGGATGGCCAGGGCAACATCTGGGTGGGCGGCCCGAGCCCCTTCCTGCTGAAATACAACAAGGCCTCCCGGGAGATCGTTCCCGTCAACGTCTGGAAAGACAACTCTTTCGCCCTCGTGACCGACCTGGAGACGACGGACCAGGGCGGTCTCATCGTCGCGGGCCAGAACCGGATGCTCGTGCGGGTCAATACGTACACCGACGAGGTGGAGGAACTGCCCCTGACCGAAGCGGAACGGGAGGCCTGTTCCCGGCAGATATCCCTCCGATCCACCTGCCTGCTGAAGGACAGCGCGGGCGAATTATGGGCCGGGACGACGGCGAACGGCCTCCTGCGGCATTCCAAGCGGGGCGGCGCCACCGCTCCGGTGAACGGGGTCCCCTGCCTGGACATCTGTTCCATTGAAGAGGACCGCCAGGGCAACATCTGGGTGTCCACGATGAACGGCCTCGGGAAATTCGACCGGACCGTGGGCGCGTTCGTCAATTACTTCGAGGCGGACGGCATCGGCGGAAACCAGTTTTCCGAGCGGGCTTCCTGCGTGCTGCCCGACGGGACGCTGGTCTTCGGCGGTACCCACGGCCTCACGTGGTTCAACCCCCTGGACGTGCCGCAGAAGCACTCCGTGCCCCTCGTGTTCGAGGATTTGAAGATCCACAACACGCTGGTGGAGCCCGGCAAGGGCGCGGCCATCGGCACGGAACTGCGCGACGGTCCGGACGTGGTGATCCGGGATGACCAGAACGCTTTCAGCATCTCCTTTGCGGCGCTGGACTACAGCGAGCAGGAGCGCACGCACTACTATTACATGCTGGAGGGGTTCAACCAGAACTGGGTGGACGCCGGCAACAACCACGAAGCCTACTACGCTAACCTGCCGGCGGGAAACTACCGCTTCCGCGTCCGGATCACGAACAACAACCAGAGCATCGTCGAGACTGAGAAATCCCTGAACGTGAAGGTGCTGCCGCCCTGGTACGGGACCTGGTGGGCCCGGTTGCTTTTCATTCTGGGGGCCCTGCTGCTCGCCGGCATCCTGTGGACCTTCTACCGGCATGTCCGCCGGGTGCGGAAGAAAGCCGCCCAGCACATCCGGGAGGTCCGCCGGGAACGCGAACGGGCGGAGCAGGAGAAGGAACAGGAGCAGCGCCTGAACAAGATCCAGATGAACTACTTCGCCAACGTGGCGCACGAATTCCGCACCCCGCTCACGATGATCGCCGGGCCGGTGTCCCAGCTGGCCGAATCCGACGGGGTGAAGGGACAGGACCGGCAGCTGGTGGGCATCATCCAGCACAGCGCGACCTGGATGCTTTCGCTGGTGAACCAGCTCCTGGACTTCAACCGCATCGGCAACAAGAAACTGCAGATGCGGGTCGCCCACGGCGACATCATCGCCCCCCTGAGGGGCATCGCGGACCTGTTCCGCTTCAATGCCGACTCCAAGGGCATCGAGCTCGTCACCTACGGCCTGGAGGACTCCTTCCCGGTATGGGCTGACGTGGACAAGGTACAGAAGGTCGTCATGAACCTGATGTCCAATGCGATGAAGTTCACCCCGTCCGGTGGACGGGTCACCCTCGCCTTCGACGTCGTCCCGCGCGAGGAGGCGGCCGCCGCCTTCCCGCTCACCGAAGCCGACACGGACACCCAATATGCGCAGATCACGGTCTCCGACACCGGTTGCGGCATCCCTGAAGACCAGCTGGAACGCATTTTCGAGCGGTTCTACCAGGCCGAGAACCAGGGAGATACACAAGGCTCCGGCATCGGCCTTTACTATGCGCGTGCCCTGGTTGGCCTCCATCACGGCTACATCAAGGCCGCGAACCGGGAGGAAGGCGGCGCCGTCTTTACGGTCATCCTGCCCGTCAGCGAATCCTCCTACACCGAAGACGAACGGACGGCCGTGCAGCCGAAATACGATATCCCCGTCCCGGCCGCCCGCGACGCCGTCGAAACGGTCCCCGATGCCGACCGCAAGCGCATCGCCGTCGTGGATGACGACATTGACATCGCCAACTATGTGAAGGTGCTGCTGAGTCCGTATTACAACGTGTCGGTGTACTTTGACGCGTCTTCGGCCCTGAAGGGCATGGAGGAAGACATCCCGGACCTGGTGATTTCCGATGTCGTGATGCCCGGCAAGAGCGGATACGACCTGTGCGAAGCCGTCAAGGGCGACCTCCAGCTGAGCCACATCCCCGTTGTGCTCGTCACGGCGAAGGTGGCCGTGGAGAATCAGGTACAGGGCCTTGGCAAGGGCGCCGACGCCTATGTCACCAAGCCGTTCCAGCCCGCCTACCTGCTGGCCCTGGTGAAATCCCTGCTGGAGAACCGCGAGAAGCTCCACCGCCAGCTGGGTTCCGTCACCACCACGGAAGAGATTGCCCCTGAGGCGCTTTCACCGCGGGATTCCGCCTTCATGAAGGAACTCTACGAGCTGATGGAGAAGGAACTGGCCAACGTGGACCTGGACATCACCCGCATCACCGAGATGATGAAGATCTCCCGGACCAAATTCTATTACAAGGTGAAGGGCCTGACGGGCGAGAACCCGAGCGTCTTCTTCAAGCGCTACAAGCTCAACCGCGCCGCCGACCTCCTCAAGGAAGGGAAGTACAACATGTCCGAAATCGCGTACATGACCGGGTTCAACACCCTGTCACACTTCTCCACGTCCTTCAAGAAGCAGTTCGGCGTCCCTCCGTCGGAATATACCGGCTAGCGGGTATAATAGTCAATCATCTGAACGATGGCACGGGTGCACACGGGGCAGAACTCCTCGCACTCGTTGATGCGCATCCGGCATTCCTGGACCGGGCGGTACACGCCCCGCGTCTGGTAACCGGCGCCCTCGTACACACCCAGCTTGAGATTCAGCAGCGACTTCTGCTCCGGCGTG
>Ga0265299_10000677_pt1 | contig 41364 bp, 35 predicted proteins | sample AusTroGonzalo_MG_4_FD_193485 | JGI IMG/M metagenome (GOLD analysis project Ga0265299, IMG submission 193485) | Bovine rumen microbial communities from tropical cattle in Woodstock, Queensland, Australia - Gonzalo_02 | ecosystem: Host-associated > Mammals > Digestive system > Stomach > Rumen ...
TTTTTGCAGGTTGAGATTTTCAGAAAACGGCTCCAAGACAGGGTTAGAATTGCCTTAGAGTTATGTTAGACTTACATCAGAGTTACATCAGAGCTAGAATTTTCTGATTTTTGTTTGAAAATTTGTCGCTCGCGGCTCGATGGTATATTGATGGTAAATTGTGATTTTGGCATAATATTTACTGGTATTATGCTTTAAATCAGTAGTTTGATATTTTTGAGTAGAGTTGGTAAATTGGTAAATTGAAATAATGTCATACACAACTTCTCTTGGCATGCCCTACATATATAGCTATATTCCCCCTAAAAATCAATGAAAATATCGTTAATTCAGTATGTTTTTTTGAGTGTTTGAATTTTAACATATTGTATATCAACGCTATGCTTGTAACTTAAAAAGCAAATGCATTGCAATTTACCAGGATACCAAGCTACCAAGACCGTTGGAAAAATATTCCTGGAATTGGGTAAGAGGTGCATGAGCATTATATGAGACTTACATGAGACTTACATGAGAGTTGGAATTCTCTCACTCCAGGAATATTCCAGTTATATTTTGGGGTTGGTATCCTGGTATCTTGGTATATTCTAATGCAGCGCAAATTCAGATTATTGTATTTTATTGAATTTCTGTAAATTGTGTTTTATTGCACGATAAAATCCACTCAAATTTACTCCTTTAGTGGTAGTTTTTTGGAGAAATTTAACAATATATGTCATGCCGATATCTTAAAACGTCAACTGAATTCAGTCGAACGTCACAAAAGTGACAACCGAAATTAGTTGCTCACAAAAAAGTGTAGGGCTATCCTAGGGCTATCCAACGGCTATCGTAAAGCTATCGAAAAGAGGTATGATACGAAGACGGTTTTTTAGCTGTCGAAGACAGCACCTCTCTGTAACACCACAAGGAAGTGTGGTGTTATGATGACCCTCATAGCCTCTATGCTCTCGAAGAGAGCGCCCCTATTGCAGGCCGTTAGGTCTGCAGAGTTTGGTAGAAGCAGCCGCACCGTCCCGTCCGCCCCAACCGTCGGCGAGGCCCTCGCACGCAGCATCAGGGCAGGTGTCAACCTGGATTAGTCGCAAGATAGTGTTCGGCTAGTGTAGGAATAGTGTGTGAATATCGGGAAGAATTAATTTCCCCGAACGTAATTATGGAAAATCTCACAGAGACCCCACGGAGTGCACACAGAGGACTTACAGAGTATCCAACAGACCCCCACGGTTTTTTCGCTGTCGAAGACAGCACCTCTCTGTAACACCATACGGAAGTTTGGTGTCATGATGATCCTCATAGCCTCTATGCTCTCGAAGAGAGCACCCCTAGGTTACTTATAAATAAGCAAATCGAACTATCTTGTTGATTTATATTGTTATACATGCTAAATTCAGCTTATATCAGGGACAATCAGGAGGAAATCAGGAAGGAAGAAGGTTGGGGGTAGGGAGAAAATTGAATGCCAAAAGGGTGTAAACCGTGAACTGTGAACCGTGAATTGCAAGTGAAAATATCCAATGAGGCACAGCATATATGCCTACTCAAAGGGAAATATGCACGTTCATCCAGGTTTTTGTATTGAATTGGAGCATTTTTGATTGTTTTTTTGGAGGAATAAATACGGAAAACAGCGTGTTTTGAGGGCTTTGAATGACATGTAAATGACGCGTCAGTTTGTATTTGGCTTGATGTCAGTCACTTGCTCTACGTGTCACGCGTAAAACGCGTCATTTCCATTTTTTTGCTATTTCTGAAATTTTATTGAAATGACGCAAATGACGCGTGACGCGTGGAAACTTATCACGAAAAATTAATGTATTTCAATATGATATATCGAGAATGGTGAAAATTTAAAAATGACGCGTAAAAATGACGCATGCTTGACAGGCTAAAATAGTCGCAGTTCAAGACCTCATAAAAAGTGGTTATTTTCAGGTCAAAAAAACAGTGAAAAATATAACTGTATTGACCCCCTTTTTGCATGAGTGTTATATGAGACTTACATGAGACTTACATGAGAGTTAGAAAACCTCTCACTTTGCTCGAAATTTGGTTATAATTTTTTATAACCATTTTACCTGTGTAGGCATATGTTTTTTTTATTGGCTGCGACCAAATTTGGTTGTCACTTTTTTTGTCTTACGGCTGATCTAAGTTGACGGGTTGCATTTACCCTGTGGGCTGAATTTGTGGGTGTTGTGCAAAACAGCGAGATCATGGGTCCTGCGACTGGAGATAGGGTAGTTTATCACTAAGTGAAATGATCATCGGTGATGTGATTTTTATTGCCGAATAGCATTAGTGTCCCGTTAAAATCGGGTTGTGTTCTTGTAACTTGCTAAATATTAATCTACTACAATGATTTTTGAATTAAACGGATTTGAAATAATGCATCAGTTTGCCACCGAAGAAAGACTGAAATCCTTCTCTCATTTTCAACTCGTTAGATATAGTAAGAATGAGAATCTCGTCTATTTTCAATTTTAACGTGACAGTAGTGGCCGAATAAAATGTTTTTTGTGTTTTTCCCCTTGATCTCGTATAAAAAATTGAAATATGTTAGTAGATGAGAAAGCTCAGTGAATGTCAGCATATATTTTTTTATTTTGGGATGAACTTTTTATTGAAAATAATTGTATATTTGCAAGCGAAAAAACGTAGAAATGAATAATAACGAAAATAAAATGCCTATGAGCAAAACTGCATAATGCTATTATGCACACTATAGAATAAAAAGAAGCGAAGTAGCTTACACTGGAACTTTTGGAACTTGGACACTTTCAGAAGATGTATATCTACCCAGGAGTAAAGCAACGACGCTCTCGCCGAATGGCGTGGGCTTTACTCGTTGTAATTGGGTAGATAAGGTAGTCCAAGACCTCAAAAGTTCCAATGAAGGCGAAAAGGTGCCACGCTTTTTTTGTGTGCAAAATGTCAACTACCTGGCACAATATAATAATCATATTAATTAACAGAAACCGATGTGCCAGATGGAATATAACACGGCAAAAAATGACAATGAAAAAAATAGCAGTTTTGTTAATAATATTATGTAATCTAACAATATGCTCTTTTGCACAGGATGTGATGGTCATATATGGTTATTTGTATGTTTACCCATACGAGATAGGAAATTTCAGCTCTTATCCCTCAAATGTAATATCCTCGATTAATTCACAGAAGAATTATGGTATAAATACATGGAGAATTCCTACCATGGAAGAGTTAGAGTTGCTTGTAGCACAAAATATTATTGCATCTACAAGCAGTTATATGACAAAATCAAATTCAAGTGGACGTGTTATATTAGTGACCACTAAAAATGAACAAGAGAAGGCAAATATTCCCTTGGATTATGTTGATTTGGGGTTGCCAAGTGGGATATTGTGGAAGACAAAGAATGAAAGTGGTGTATATTATTCGTATGAACAGGCAATGGATGAATATGGTGATGAGTTGCCTACAAAAACGGAATTGATTGAGTTAAAAAATAAATGTGAGTGGTACTGGAATGGTGATGGATACAAAGTCGTAGGTCCTAATGGTAATTATATCAATATGAATTTAGCAGGCATACGTGATTGCAATGGACATTATAATGGTTGGGGTGAAGCTGGATTTTATTGGTCCTCAACTCGTAATAGTGCCGATGAAGTATGGATGTTGATTTTTTATAACGCATATAAAATTGTCGTTGGAAACGAAAAGGTTGATTGTTCAGGAATGGGATTGTCTGTTCGCCTAGTGAAACGTCCATAAGACATGCTAATATATAAAACTCTATATCAAATAACAGAAATACAATGAGGGTGAGATAGTTAAGTGCTAAATATCTTCCTTCCTGTTTTACATTAAAATGAAAGTATTATAATTACTAATAACATTTATTCATAAAAAAACCGATGTGCTGATGGGATATAACTAGCAACAAAACGAAATGAAAAAGATTTATTTAGTATCTGTAGTGTTTATTGTGTCAATACTTTTTTTTGCTTGTACTCCGCAGAAACAGGTGGCTTATCAGCCAACAACTCCGCAACCGTCTGTTCCAAGTAATAATTCACTCGGACAGGAAATTGATGTTCCATGTGTATATGAATCAATGGATGATGAGGAATATTTCCGCGAATTAGGCACTGCAACAAGTGTTAACATGCAAAGTGCACGTACCGCTGCCTTACAAGCTGCTAAGGACATGATTTTCCAAAAACTTGGTGGATATGTTGAAGGCCTTTCTGAATCTTATTCACGTACTGTTGCTGGACAATCTGCGCAGGAGAAAGTTCAGAGGCTTATGGAGGCGGATATGAATCAAGTGGTTCAACAGTATGTCAACAACGCAATGAAAACGTGCGAAAAAATGTATGATAAAGGAGCTAATGGATACACTTCGTTCATTGCCATACAGATTCCAGTCAAGAAAATGGTAGAAAAGATGGCAGATGTGCTTTCAGCAGACGAGGAATTACAAATTGAGTTTAATCGTGAACAATTCCGTAAGTATGCTGAGGAAAAACAGAAAAAAATGTTGGAAAATCAAAAAAATAATGGAAGATAATTTACGGAGGATTGGGCTTTTTATTCTTGCATACGTACTTATTTGGGGTGCGTATGCAGGAGTCCCACCGTGGGTATATACACTGCCTATGTCTGGCAACAATACTTACGATTACAAGGTGACCCAAGCTGAATCAAAAACCTATGATGAGGCTTATTCAAAAGCATTAGCTCGTGCCATACTTGAAATTTCATGGAAAGTTTCAGGTGTTACAGTTAAAGTGAATGATGACTTGGAAACGATCGAACAAGACATTACGCATAGTCTTGAGACAATCTCCAAAGAGGTACGCATACATATAAACAAAGTATGCGAATATTCAGACAGACCACCTGGCTCTATGCAAGTCCGGGTATATATTTTGTGGCAGGTACCGAAAGATGGATACACAGTTCCTGTTTTTGAACCTTATAATTGTGATTAAATATGAAAAAGATACAGCCTTATTTGCTTATTTTCTTCATTGCTTGTATTTTGGATGGTTGTATCACAAAAGAGAAAACCATGTCTGCTTTACCGTGTTCTGTAGAAGAAAACTCGAATTCTCAATATATTCGTAGGGTGGGGCATGGAGCCAGTGCAAATTTACAGATGGCAAGAAAGGAGTCCTTGATTGATGCCAAAATAAAAATTCTGTCCCATCTTTTGAACACTCCTCTATTAATGGATTTAGTAGTATTTTTACAGACAGATATTCTCCCATTTGAAAAGGAATGTGAAAAAGTATTTTTCAACGAGAACCAATACCACGTTTATACCCGACTTGCATGTCAGATTCCAGATGAAAAAAGGTTAGTGTATTATCGTGAACGTTTTCACAAATATGCTGAGGAAAAGCAGAGGCAAATGTTGGATATTAACGAGGAGGAAATACTGATATATGATGAAGAAGCTTTTAGAAAAGCTCTTGAGAAAAAACTGTATGAGGACGAACAAAAGAACAAGAACGTCGAAGATCCCTTAAATATACAACCTGACATTTATCAGAAAGAAACGGAGGATAATAATGTCTCTCCTAAAAAAACGGATAATAATGAGGAGGAAATACTGGATTTGAGATTTGATGAAAAAGCTTATAGAGAAGCATATATAAGAGCTCTTGAGAAAAAACTGTATGAGGACGAACAAAAGAACAAGAACGTCGAAGACTCCTTAAACATACAACCTGACACTCATTCGAATAAAACGGAGGATAATAATATTTCACCTAAAAAAATGGATAATCAATGAAAAAATTTGTTTCAACTCTTTTATTTCTTACAATATCAATAAGTACATTTGCCCAAATTCCAGATTGGGCAATTAATCTGCCGAAATCGAACAACCCAACGATGGATTATCTAGTGGGTATTGGAGAAGGTAGCACCTATAAAAACGCATATAACGAGGCTGTTTGTGATGCGTTAAGAAAGCTCATTTTGCGTTTTGGCTTGTCCGTCAATTCCAATGACGTAATGAGTGCTGTCTATAGTGGACAAGAGCTCACAACGATAAGTAGAGATTACAATATCCCTCCCATTAATAATGTTTGTATCTCCCAAGTCAAACAGCAAGGTTTGGAAAGAGTGTATGTGCTGTTTCAAATACCTGCAAATGCGATGGTAACGAATCCCGTTTTTGAACCGTTCACAAAATGCGAAAGTAAAAAGGAGAAATTAAAGAATAAACTCTATTGGGATAAAGGAAAATATATTGCATGGAATATTGCTGGCACAGGGTATCCATGGAACCTGACCGATGGAGTAGAATTTCGTTATGGAGGTGTAATAGGAATTGGTGCCTATCTAGATGTAGGAATGGATTTCACAACAATCAAGTATTATAACAACGTGCATGAAGATTATGAATATTTAAATACCAAAATTTTTTTTCACTATGATGGAGGAATAAAATTTTACCTTTATAAGGGTATATTCCTTGACTGTGGATATGGAACAATCAATGTACTTACTAAAAGAATCAATTATGATTATTTGGGCAAGTATGAGACAAATACTATGACAAACAGTCATGGCTTTATTTTTCATGCTGGCTACAATCTTGTCACTAATAATTTATTATATGGTGGAGCAGCATTTTTTCTAAGTCTCAGTGTAGGAGCATCCTATGACATGATATATAAGGTGTTTGCACCGTCCGCCGTGTTGAAAATTGGTATAGCATGGGGAGTGGGAAACTAATATTTTACAGAAAATGAGACAAATCATTCTTTTAACATTGGGCGTATTTCTTTTCTTTGTCATTCATGCCCAAAACACAGGATTTGATGATTTTATACATCAAAAGCATCAGAGATGGGTAACATATAAGGATGCCAAACAGAAAGCGTGGGCGGATTTTCGTGATAAGTTGAACAAAGACTATGCAGATAAGATGAGTCATCAGTGGACACCTTGTAGTGTTTTTGCTGCAAAACCCATTCCCAAACGTCCTGAACCACCAAAGCCAATAATGAAGACGGATCAGACACCAATTCCTATTAAAGCTGTGACATATAGCGAGTACGTTTCAGCTGTCACTTATGACACTCCACAGCCTTTTCAGCCTATTGCACATCCAGATAACGAACAGGATGCTGCATATACATTCTCGTTTCACAGCACTCCTTGTAAAGTGCATTTGTTGAGAGAAATGTACTTCTCGTTGTCTGATGTATCTGAAAGGACTGTTGCGGAAGGGTGGCGTATCCTTTCTGCCTCTGGATACGACATCCTTGCAGATGATTGTTTGAATTACCGTGATCAGTTAGATTTGAATGACTGGGGATATATTGAATTGATTAAATGTCTATCGAAATCATTTTATGGAGATGAAACTAATGAAGCGGTTTTGATGCAAGCTTATCTGCTCGTACAGTCGGGATATAAAGTGCGGTTGGCTCGTTCTGGTAATAGATTGGTACTGATGATGCCATTTACAACAACCATCTACCAATATTCATATTTTTCTCTTGGTGGTGAGAAATATTATCTTTTGGATGACAACAAGGATGGTGGGAGTTACTATGTTTTCAATTGCAAATTTGAGGGGGAAAAAACAGCCTCATTAGATATAAAAAAAGAACCCCGTTTTTTTGACGAATCTACACCTAAAAAGGCATTTGCTTCAAGACGTTACCCCAATGCTTCTGCAATTGTTACCACAAACCGAAACCTGATGACTTTTTATAGTTCCTGCCCTGTTACAAGCGATTGGGCAAGTTATTCACGTGCTTCTTTGAGTCGAAAGGTTAAAAGAGCTCTTTATCCTACGTTGAGAAAACAGATTGCAAGTAAAAGCGAGTTGGAAGCTGCCAATATTCTGCTCAATTTCGTCCAAACTGCCTTTGATTATAAAACAGACCAAGAACAGTTTGGATATGAACGACCTTTGTTTGGTGATGAACTATTCTATTATCCCTATTCTGATTGTGAAGATCGTTCAATTCTCTTTTCTATCTTGGTGAGGGATTTACTCAAATTAGAGGTTGTGTTATTGAACTATCCAGGACATTTGGCCACCGCAGTAAGATTCAATGAAGAGGTGCCAGGTTACTATTTTGGGGTTAATGAGAAGAAGTATGTACTTTGTGATCCCACTTACATTGGTGCACCAGTGGGAGATTGTATGCCGCAATATGTAGGCACTAGTGCGGTAATAGTAGAGATTGGAGATTAGGTTGCAATTATTACTATGATATTTTCAATATTTCTGAAAAAATACAAATCAACAACCATATCAATATAATTGCAATGAAAAGCCAAAGTATCATGTATAATTGTCATCAGAGAAGAGTTAATTACGTTTCAGCAATCATAATAATTGCTGTCATCATGCTGCTATTAGGCATGTCGCCGAAATACACGAATGGCATCCAAGCCCAAATAATGCCCTCCCAATATTCGAACCAAATGGCATCTGAAGTCACCATCGAAGGCTCTCTCACCATGTATATGGTCACAAGATATGGCGATAGCATACAAGCAATTGACAGTTATCGCAAGACGACAGGAGAGGGTGAGTTTGTGGCATTTGTTTTGAAAACGGATGAGAGAATGGATATGGCCAGATACCTTGACGGAGAAGAGTTGGCATCACTCAAAGAATATGATGAAACCAAGCAGTCAGAGTTTTTGATAGTGTCCAATTGGGAGGTTATTAAGCCCTTTTCGGAAAAAGATTTTGCAGCCCAATTTGCCAACAAACGGGTGCGCATTATCGGAACCTTCTTTTTTCCTTGGGCTGGCTGGGATTATGTGACACCTGTGGCGATGGAATACACCAAGATAGAGGTGGTGGAGTGAGAGCATATTATAACATGACAAATTTGTCAATATTCTGTACTGCATTACTACCCAGATGACGACGAGTATTATACCGATTATTTTTCTATTGGTTCGAGAGAAGAAGCAGTTGAGTTGAATGAAAAATATGATGGATACCAGATAGAAAAGGAGTTCAAATGGGGAAAGATTCTCATGTAGTTGGTTTGGTGTCTTCCCTCTGGGGCTACCAAACTCTGCAGACCTAACGGACTGCTTACGTCTGCGGGACGCAGCCGCATGCATGTATGTGGATGCCGTTGACCGTACTCCTAACGGCTTGCAATTTATGAACAGAGGTTAAAGGGTGTTTGAAAGGGTATGGTTTGCTGATTTTGGTTGTCTCTTTTGTGTCTTACGACTGATTTGGGTTGACAGTTTTGATATAGTGTCGTCTCTTCGAGACTCAAGGGGAGAGTAGTGTTCATCATCGTACCCCCATACTGACGTAAGGGGTTACTGAAAGTGTCGTGCCTTTGGCACTATCGACATTAAAGAAGTATTCTTCGCTATACACAGGATGATCACAGGACGATTACAGGCCGATGACAGAGGAAAGAGTGTGAAACTGGGGTGCAATTAACTGTTAACCGTTAACCCTTGAATTTTGGCCTGAATTTTGAGGGGTTAATGGTTAACGGTTAATTTCGTTTGTTTTCCATTTTTTCACGTCTTATTCCGTCAACTGAATTCAGTCGAACGTCAAAAAAAGTGACAACCTAATATAGTCCTCAAAAATATTTTCCAACACTGACCTAACACTGACCTAACACTGACTTAACTCTGACTTTGGGCTGAGGTGAAAGTATGTACGTTACGACGTGCTTCAGGCACGCCCTTCCTTCGCCTTTCGCACGTATCATTCTCGTATTACTCTCGCTCTAGCCATACTCTAGGCAGCCTCAAAGGGTTTGCTTGGGCTTGCCAAGTGCTTGCCATATGCTTGGAAGAGCTTGCCTAGGGTATGCCTAGTGCTTGCTTACGACTGGTTCGGGTTGACGGGTTAATAATTTGCGACTGCTTTTGGTTGTCGCTTGTTCTTGTCAGACCGCACACCTAACGGCGTGCGGGAGGGAGGAGGGCGTGTCATTTTTTCTACCAAACTCTGCAGACCTAACGGCCTGCCTGCGTCTGCGGGACGCAGCCGCCTCCATGTTTGTGGATGCCATACATGACGGCCGTTGGGCTGACCGCTGGTTGGCCTTTCAGGCCGTATTCCACCCCTTGGGGTGGTTTTTATGTTGTGGAACCAATACGTAGGGCCAAGACCCTACGCTAATATATTTCGCACTTTCAGTGCGTTGCCCCCTGGTCCTCGTTGGCACGCCTTACTGCATTTCTGATTCTCAGTGCCATACGCACGGAAAGGGAAAAGTATGCCATAAAGAGGAGACTCACAGCTCCTACGGTCCAAATGCGCCATCCTTCAGGCATGGAAATGAGATTGATTGCCTGCAGGAACATTGGCAGTAGCACTACCACAGCGGGTATAAACAGCCAATAACCATTGAGTCGGTGTTTTTTTTCCGGAAAGAAATACCCCTCGCACATGATGAGCATTTGGATGGAGAAGAAGAGTAGCGAGAAAGCGTTGACGTAGAGCAGGGCATCGCTGTCGCCGATTTGCAGCAGATAGGGTAGCTCGAAGAGTTGCAGCAAATAAATGATGCCTACAGAGCGTTGGGCAGGGAAGAGTTCGTGGAAATGCTCACGGTATGCCTCAGGTCGATAAAACCATTTTAGCAACCACCCATAAAGGTGGGTGACGATGAAGATGAGATTGGCAGAGTATAATATAATGTGTGTCGTGTCAGTCATTACCCACAAAAATTTGCGGCTGCAAAAATACATAAATTCACGGAAATAGACACAGATACTTAAAAAAGTATATGTTTTTTTTGTACCTTTGCCGCCAATTTATTAATTGTATATATTGATATAAAACACGTGTATATGAAAAAGATAATAGTTTTGTTATTGCTATGTGTAGTGACTGTATTTCAGGCTCATGCGGTGCTGAAGGAGAAGGATTTGCCCCAGACTCTGGGGGTGCTTCGCGCCGAATTGGAACAGGCCTATAATCAGCAACAGGCTTTGATGGACATGTTTGAAAAGCGAAATCTGGAACAGCATACCAACCTGATAAAAATGATGCAAAACAGTAATCAGATTGCTTTGATGCTGTATTCGCAGAATACGGATTTCACCTTCGACGTGGCTTATGCCTGTCAGGCGGCTACAGAGCAGTATCGCCAGCTGAAAGAACGTAATATGCCATATAACAAGATGATAGAGCGTTTGAAGGCAGAAATAGAACGTTATGACAACTTGATACTGACGCTGCAAAATCTTCCTCCTCGTATGCTGCCTAATGGCCAATTGATTGATATGCCCGACTCAATTAAGAAAACCATGCCCAAGATGTTGCTGGATACAGCTAAAAATCTACTTTATATACTAGATGATCAAGCGCTGGAAGACCGTGAGGCATGCGTGGATTATGCCAATGCTATACGAGATAACTATCTAAAGATGCTTGAAAATGTGGAGCTTGACCAGGAGCACTACGAAATGGTAAGCAATAGGGTGAAGTCGTTGTATCTTTATGCTCAGTCGAAATACGAAAACATCCAGAAGAACATTTTTGTGAATGGAGGCCAAAACTATTTTCAGACTTTGAAAAGGCTTAAGATGAATTTGGCCATTGCCAAACAGGATGTAGACGGTAAGTACAAGCCTTTCAGCACTCGGTCGGAATGGAGAGGTCCCGTGGTCTTGGGAATTAGCACGTTTATGCTGTTTTATATTTTTGTAGCCAGCTTGTTGAGTTATGTAATAGTGCGGTGGCTGTTGCCCAAGAAATGGAGAAATCATTTTAAGGAAAACAATAAGCGTCCTTTTGTGATGCTTGCCTTTGGAGTGTTTATTTTCGCCCTTTCCATCACCATCGCCATGTTTTTCGTGAAACAGAATTTTGTGAGGATGGCCATCAATTTGATGATTTTCTTCTCGTGGTTGGTAGAGGTGATTTTGATTTCGCTACTGATTAGGCTGGACGACAAACAGATACGTGCAGGTGTACGCTCTTATACTCCCTTCGTAATCATGGCCTTTGTGGTGATAGTTTTCCGAATGATATTGATCCCCAACAATCTGGTGGCCCTCATCTATCCTCCCATTCTGTTGCTGTTTACCATTTGGCAGTTTAGGGTGATGAAAAAAAGAGTGGCCAAGTTGCCCGACAGCGATTTGATATATACCATTATATCGTTTGTTGTGATGGTGGTAGCGTGTGTTGCCTCATGGCTGGGCTATGTGTTGATGGCGGTACAAATTATGATGTGGTGGATGATACAGCTGGCCGCTATACAGACCATCACCTGTTTCTATGATTTGGCCAAGATGTATGAATCGCGTGGTCTGACCCGTAAGATTGCCGAGGCTAAAGGAGATGTCATCAGAAATGATGCCGAGCTGCAGAAGTATTATAGAAAAATACAGCCTAAGATGGCTAAAGGAGAGTATATTGCTCAGACATGGTTCTATGATTTCTTCCTCAAGGCGCTGTTGCCGGTGATGGCTGTGCTGTCAATACCGATAGGGGTATATTGGGCCTCCACTATTTTCGAGATGACCTCCGTTTGCCGCAAGATCTTCTTCTATGTATTCTTGGATAAGCCGGGCTTTATACAGCTCTCCTTGTATAAAATTTGTTTGGTGTTGGAGCTGTTCTTTATCTTCCGCTACCTGAATTATGCTATCAGGTCTTTCTATCAGATGATGAGGAGGCGCAGCAAGAAAGATGGTAAAACGCAGGGTAATGTCACGCTGGCCAACAATATAATAGCTATTTTGGTATGGGGCTTATTTGCGGTAGCTGCCTTAATGATACTACAGGTGCCCAGCAGCGGTATCTCCATTGTGTTGGCAGGTTTGGCTACTGGTCTTGGTTTTGCTATGAAAGACTTGTTGGAAAACTTTATCTACGGCATTTCGTTGATGACTGGCCGTTTGCGTGTGGGTGACTATATCGAGTGTGATGGTATTCAAGGACGAGTGGAAAGTATCAACTATCAGAGTACTCAGATCCTGACGCTTGATGGTAGCATCATGGCCTTCCAAAATTCAGCCTTGTTCAGCAAGAATTTTAAGAATCTGACCCGCAATCATGGCTATGTGTTGGTAAAAATACCCGTAGGGGTAGCCTATGGGGTGAATGTGGAGAAGGTACGTAATTTGCTGGTAAAAAGTATGGAACCGCTGGCTATCAAGAATGATGCAGGCAAGAATGTGGTGGATACCAAGCAAGGCTTCAAGGTGATATTCAATGATTTTGGTGACAGTAGTGTGGATTTGTTTGTCACCTGCTGGGTGTTGGTGGAAGAGAAGGCCGGGGTTGTTGCCAAAATCAAAGAAGTAATTTATAATACTTTGAACAAAAACAAGATTGAAATTCCCTTCCCGCAGCGTGACGTGTATATCCGTCATGTGGAGATGCCGAAAGAAGAAACTGTGGAGATGCCGAAACGCAAGGCGACAGGCAAGGAGAAGCAGAATAATTCAACTGCAACCGATTCAACCATTCAACAATAATTAGTATCTTTGCAAATCTAATTTAAGAAAATATGATGACCATACCCGATAGCAACTTTTTCCCATTTATGACCGACCGCGAGCGTCTGCTCAAGGTGGCTGGGAATATCCGTCAAATAATGAGTGATTATCTCACCCAATGCGGTTTGAAATCATTGGTGCTAGGCATTTCTGGAGGCATCGACAGCGCCTTGTGTGCTGCTCTGCTTCGCCCCGTTTGCCTGCAACACAATATACCCCTGATAGGACGTTCCATCACCATTGAGACCAACCCCAATGATGAGGTGGCCCGTTCGCTGGCGGTGGGCAAAAGTTTTTGTACGGATTTCCAGCATCTGGATTTGACGGAGACGTTTTTGGTGAACAAAAAACTGCTGGTTAATTACGACGATTCACACCTTTCTAAGTTGCGTCAGGGAAATATGAAGGCCCGTATGCGTATGATGGTGCTTTATGATTTGGCACAGCTGAATGGGGGGATGGTTATCAGTACTGATAATTATACTGAGTTTCTGACTGGTTTCTGGACACTGCACGGCGATGTGGGAGACTATGCACCGATCATGCACTTGTGGAAAACGGAAGTGTTTCATGTGGCGAAGGCTTTACTGGATGAATGTAATGATGAGCAGCGAGCCGCTTTGCAGTCGTGTATAGATGCTACGCCGGTGGATGGACTGGGCATCAGCAGTTGCGATTGCGAGCAATTAGGTGCCCCCAACTATTATGAGGTGGATAAGTTATTTGCCGCTTATTTTGCTGGCGACCAGTCGTTGGAGAATCATGTGTTGATACAACGCTATAAGAAATCGCAGTACAAGCGCAGCAATCCGATATCAATACCCCGCAGCAATTTGTAGGTCGATGAAAAAAAACACCATACATATCATTGCGGATGCCGGTGCCACCAAAACGGAGTTTGCTGTTTTACAAGACGGAGCGTCGGTGCATCAGTTTTTTGCGGCAGGTATCAATGCCAATTATTCGAGCGACGAGCAGATTGACAAGGTGTTTGTAGATTTTGTGGACTCTCTGTTGCAAGCCTATGCGAAGCCTGACCGTATCACCTATTACGGGGCGGGTTGTGCAGGAGAACAGAATGCCATGAGGATCGCAGCTGTGATTGCCCGACATTTTCCCTCGGCATCATTCCAAATTTATTCTGATTTGATGGAAGCCTGCCATGCGTTATGTGGTAGTCAACCGGGCTTGGTGGCGATATTGGGTACGGGCTCAAGCTCTTGTTTGTACGATGGAAAGAATATTACAAAACGTGCTCCTTCGTTGGGCTATTTGATTGGCGATGAGGGTAGTGGTACCCATTTAGGCAAGAAGTTGGTATCATGTTACATGATGGAGCAACTGCCGTCGTATTTGGTGGATGAAATTGAGACGACTTTCGATATCAATCCTGCCAAGGTGATAGAACGCATCTATCGTAAGGCCAGTCCGAACAAGTTTTTTGCTTCTTTTGCCCCCTTTGTGCAGAAGCATGTAAATGATCCGGTGATCAGGCAATTGTGCAAGGAGTCGTTTGGTGAGTTTTTCGACAAGCAGATTGGCTATTATGAGAAAGGAAGTTATGAGACCGTAAGTTTGGTGGGCTCGGTGGCTTTCCATTTTAAGGACGTTATTGAAGAAGTGGCAGCAGAGAGGGGTGTCAAATTGGGTACCGTAATAGGTTCTCCTATGCCGAAATTAATTGAGTTTTATACACAAAATCTGTAACAATCATGATCATATCTAATCAGGAAGAGTTGGCTATAGTGGCGGCAGATTTGTTGAAAAAGCATGCCGATGAGCGAGTGTTTGGTTTCTTTGGGGAAATGGGTGCAGGCAAAACCACTTTGATTAAGGAGATATGTCGTCAATTGGGTGTTACAGCCACTACTTCCAGCCCTACTTTTGCTATTGTGAATGAGTATTTCACAGAGGAAGGGGAGCCTGTCTATCATTTTGATTTTTACCGTATCAATTCGATTGATGAGGCGGTGAAAATCGGTTTTGACGATTATCTGTATAGTGGGGCTTATTGTTTTATAGAATGGACGGAGAAGGTGGAGGAATTGATGACGGAGGATGATTTTGTGCGGGTGGATATCAAAGTGCTGGACGACGGAAAACGGGAATTTAAATACTAGGGGTTATGGATTTGGCGATGCATTATTTGCCTGATGCGAAAACGCAGGAACAAACTATTGAGTTCGGTTTGGTGGCACAACCTGTTACCTTGGGTTTGGTCAAGGGCGATAGGCCTATTCCGGATGTGGTGTTGTTTACCCCAGAACTGGTGGGGAAACTATGCGAGCAGGGTATCCGCGTTTTTGTGCAGCGCGACTATGCTGCCCATACCTCTTTTACCAATATGGACTATGCGGATGCCGGTGCCGAGATTATCGACGATTTCTTCGCTTTGGCGGAAATGTCGAAAGTGCTGGTGAAATTTTCTCCCTTTACCGAAGAAGAATTGATTTTGTTGAGAGACGAACAGATTGTCATCTCGAGATTAATCATCAATGAGTTGACACAAAAATATATTCAACTGCTGAAGCAAAAACAAGCATACGCCATTGCCATCAACCTGATAACGGATAAGGAAGACTGGAGCGAGTTGGACAACATACTGATGTCGTCAGCAAATGCTGAAATCATGAACAAACGATTGGGCTTGTTTATAATGCCTTTGGTGGAAGCTGTGTTGTATTCGAAAAATTTCCGTGTTGTGGTGCAAACCAATCCGGCCTTGTTGCAGAGTGTGTTCTGCTTTAAGGGAGTGCTCTGCAATCGCATGGTGGCTGAGCATCTCGACATGATGTGGAAAGATATTCTGTCGCTTTGTTTCGACTTGAATTAGACTTTTTTTAATGTGCTAATGTGTCAATGTGCTAATGTGCTAATGAGGTGTTTTTTCGTGGCTCCTGATACTTAATCACGTAATTTTTCTAGGCTTGTGATAAAAAAATCCCATATAAATTAAGAAAATCAACACATCGTACGAAAAAAATCACTATCTTTGCACCGCTTTTCGTAAGAAGATAGTTTCTTATACATAATAACCTAAAACACAATTTTTTATGAAAAAGAATGTTATTATCATTGGTGCTGCAGGTAGAGATTTCCACAACTTCAACACCTATTTCCGTGGTAACAAAGATTACAATGTTGTAGCTTTCACGGCAGAACAAATCCCCGGTATCGACGACCGTTTGTATCCGAAGGAATTGGCTGGTAAGGATCTCTATCCGAATGGAATCCGCATTTATCCCGAATCAAAATTGCCCGAACTGATCAAGAAGTTCAAAGTTGACGAATGCGTTTTCGCTTACAGCGACAAACCTTACAACTATGTAATGGGTGTTAGCGCTATCGTTAATGCTGCAGGTGCTAATTTCGTGTTGATGGGACCCAAGGACACCATGGTGAAATCTTCTAAACCCGTTATCGCTGTCGGTGCTACCCGTACAGGTTGCGGTAAATCACAGACCTCACGCCGTATCATTGAATATTTGGTAGGTATGGGTCTTAAAGTTGTTGCTGTTCGTCACCCTATGCCTTACGATCCTGATTTGAACAAACAGGCTATCCAGCGTTTCGCAGAGGTTGCTGACTTGAAAAAGCAAAACTGCACCATCGAAGAGATGGAAGAATACGAACCCCACGTGGTTACCAAGAGAAATGTTATCTATGCCGGCGTTGACTATGAGGCTATCCTCAAAGGCGGTATGACCAAAGATCCTCAGACTGGCAAGTGGGTTAAAATGGCAGGTGCTGAAAACGATCCCGATGGTTGCGATATCGTACTGTGGGATGGTGGTAACAACGACTTCCCCTTCTACGAACCCGACCTGTTCATCGGCGTTGCCGACCCATTGCGTCCCGGTGCAGAGGTTAGCTACTATCCTGGCGAAGTAGTTGCCCGTATGGCCGACGTTATCGTAATCAACAAGATTGACTCCGCTTCATTGGAGAACATCAACAAGGTTAGAGCTAACTTGGCTCGCATCAACCCGAAAGCAAAAATCATCGACGGCGCTTCTATCCTTACCGTTGACAAACCCGAATTGCTGAAGGGCAAGAGAGTTCTTGTTATCGAAGACGGTCCTACTTTGACTCACGGCGAAATGAAGATTGGTGCCGGTACTGTTGCCGCTATGAAATACGGTGCTGCTGAACTGATTGACCCGAGACCTTACACTGTAGGCGAACTCACCACTACTTACGAAAGATATCCCAACATCGGTACTTTGCTCCCGGCTATGGGTTATGGTGAAAAACAGATGAAAGACCTCGAAAAGACTATCGCTAAGACTCCTTGCGATGCAGTAGTTATCGGTACTCCTATCGACCTGCAGCGCTTCATCAAGATCAAACAGCCTTGCGTAAGAGTTGGCTATGAACTCCAAGAAATTGGTACTCCTACTTTGAAAGAAGTTTTGGATGAGTTCGTAAAGAAACACAAACTTCTCGACAAGAAGAAAGCTGCTCCTGCTAAGAAAGCAACTGCTAAGAAGAAATAATTATTCTTACAAGCATAATGAAAAGAGGCTGTCATTCGACAGCCTCTTTTTTTGTGCAATCAGTATTTATTTCGCTACGATAATCCGTTGTCCCTCACGAATGAAATCGGATTTGAGATGATTCCATTTTTTCAAGTTGGCTACGCTGGTGTGATATTTGCGGGCGATACTCGACAGGGTTTCACCCTTTTTGATTTTATGGTACTTGACGCTTGATTGTTGAGGTACAGGAGCCGGTTTCTGTGGGGTGTCGGACGAGATGGTTTGGTTGGTGGGGATAGATGGGATAGTGTCTAAAACAATAGTGTCTGACTTCATGACCATGGTATTGCCCACTTCATCGCAGCTGATAATGCGTCGGGCTCCTTTGTAGCGGTTGGCATAGCCGGGGCTGATGGAATTGTCTACTCTCACATTCGTCTTGTAGGTGGAGGAATGAATGAAGCGGAAATTATGGGCAGAGTCTACATTGGTCTCCACTACAATGCCCACATGACCAATTTCCAGTTTTCCACGGGAGAAGAATACCAGGTCGCCCGGCATCAGCTCTTCTTTGCTGATTTTTTGTCCCACCAAAAACATGTCGCGGGAGCTGCGGGGCAGCTTAATGCCGTAGCTGCTAAAACAATAATAGACAAAACCGGAACAGTCAAAAAAATTGGGTCCAGCAGCCCCATATTTATATTGGGCCGTGGGTTTCTTGTGGAAAGCCAGCTGGATGATAGAATCGATGGTGGGACAACTGATGGCCGACTCGTAATTGGCCGATACGGTGTCCTCCGCAAAATTGTCTTCCGATTGGGCATATAATGAGGTGGTAGCACATAAAACCGCCACCAGGAATAATATTTTCTTGAGCATAAAACGGTTTTTTGAGACTACAAAAGTACAACTATTTTGTCAAAAAATCACCCTGTTTCTTCCCAAAAAACCAAATTAAAAATCATAAAAAAAGTGAAATGTGTTATACGGAATTTTTATTTTACTGAAAATCAAAGTATTGGTGGTTGTTGTAAATTGACCTGAAAAAGGCATACTTTCCAAAAAAAATTGTACTTTTGCATCACAATAGTGCGGGGTAGAGCAGTGGTAGCTCGTCGGGCTCATAACCCGGAGGTCGCAGGTTCGAGTCCTGCCCCCGCTACCAAAGAGATGGCGCTGTAATTTAGTCAATAAGTTACAGCGTTTTTTTATAATAAAACAACGGGTATAAACCTTCGCAATGGATACCAAACTTTCTACTAATACTCCCCCAAAATGGGTGGGCCACGTGGCGGCGCTGACGGTGTATATTATTTTTGGTATCAACCCCAATTGCTCTAAGGCTATCATCCCCCAGTACATTCATCCGGAAGTGTTCACCGAAGTGCGTATGCTGTTTGGAGCGGCGGGCTTTTGGCTATTGTCGTTGTTCTTCACGCGCGAGAAGGTGGAAAGGAAGGATATGGGGCTGTTTGTCTTCGGCGCTTTTGTATTGGCGGGCACGCTGATAGCTTTTGCCGAGGCGTTCCGCTATACTTCCCCCTGCTATGTGTCGCTGATCTCAGCCACCAGTCCGTTGGTGGTGATGATACTGGCGGCCATCTTCCTGAAGGAGCCTATCTCTGTGCGGAAATCTGCCGGTGTGTTTGTGGGTATTTGCGGTGCTTTGATGATTGTACTTTTCTCGTGGAAGATAGATGCCAACGCCCAACCGATGGGCTTGCTGCTATGTTTTGTCAATATATTGTTTTATGCCGCCTATCTGTTGATTACACGTAGTGTGTCCAAGAAATACAGTCCTGTGACGATGATGAAGTGGATGTTTTTATACGGCAGCATCATTTGTGCCCCGATGGCCATACACTTTCTGTCGTATGATACTTGCCCTATCTTCTACGAGGCGGTACCGGTTTCTGCTTGGCTCAATTTGATGACTATCTTGATTTTTGCCACCGTGGTTTCTTACTTCCTGTTGCCGTTATCCCTCAGGGTATTGCGTCCCACCACAGTAAGCATGTACAGCAACCTGCAGCCTGTAGTCACTTCCTGTGTGGCGATAGCTTTGGGACAGGATATCTTCACCTGGAATAAACCAGTAGCCCTGCTGTTGATTCTCGCAGGCGTTTACCTGGTAACCACTAGCAGGGCCAAGGATGATCTTCCGTCAAGTCATTAATTAATGAAAATGACGGAAGTGTTTTTAAGAGGTTTTATTTGAAACTTACTTCTTGTAAATTCCCATTGTAGTCGAAATCCAGGTCAAGACCATTGTTAAGTTCAATGTCGTAACCGTCGTAATCTTTTTCAATTTTGACGATGAAATTATTGGGGTAGTGGGCAGTAACATATTCCAATATTTTTGCTGGAATAATAGAGTTCGGAACCTGAGTCATGTGGCAGTCCACTTCTTTCCACTCGCCTTGCATGGTGAATTCGATTTCGGTACCATTATTCAACCAGACTTCATATCTGCCTTCGTCTATTACAACAGAGGCAATGGAAGCAGTGGGGAAGTGTTGGGAAATAAACTGCTGGGCTTGACTAGGAAGATTATCATACGAAGTTGGGCCGTTTTGGATTTGGCTTGAATCATTGTTCTTCTTGCAAGCACCCAAAGTCAAGGTTAAGAAACCAAGGAATAATACTAAGAACTTTTTCATTTTGATTTAATTTAATTTGTGATGATAAAAGGTTGATGCTGCAAAAATAATAAAAAATTCTTTTGTTACCACAAGTAAATCAATTTATTGCAAGTTGATTTTACTGTAATTTGAACTTGATAGGTAATGCAAACTGAACCCGCACATTCTTTCCGCCTTGTTTACCGGGTTTCCATTTGGGCATGGCGTTGACTACTCGCAAGGCTTCCTCATCACAGCCGCCACCTATTCCTATTACCACTTTGGCATCTGTAATCTTACCGTTCTTCTCCACCACGAAGCTCACTAATACGGTGCCTTGAATGTTTTTCTTTTTGGCTTCTTCAGGATATACAATGTTTTTTCCAAGGAACTCAGCCATCTTCTCAAATCCACCAGGGTATTCTGCCATCACTTCCACTTGGTTATAGATGCTATCGTCGGGAACAATAGTTTCTTCAATGGGTTGGGAGGGCTGTTCTACGCTGTGCTTTTGTACTATAGGTTCAGTTGAAGGCTCATCCATAATGGTTTGCTCAACAGTTTCTGTTGTTGTGTTGTCCACCACAGTGGCGTCATCGCTAATAGCTGTTTGCTCAGCGATAGGGGAGGGTGCATTTTCTGCTGTTGTCTTGAGGTTGGCAAACAAAAGGATTGCCAACACGGGTATCATGGCCATCAATTTCCACCAGATACCCTTTGTTTTTGTGTTGCTGGTCATCATTTTGATTCTTTTTTTGGTTGATTTTAAACTGAAATTATTACTCATGTTGCTGAAGTCCACAGCCGTGCACTGCTGTAAAATCAGATACATGTATTTTTCTTTGTCAATGCCTTCTGCCAACACATCGCTGTCGGCTATATATTCATGAGTCCTTTGCAAATCCCTTTTATAAAGATAGATGAAAGGGTTGAACCATTGCAAAATCATCATTACCTCCGTCAGGAGTATATCGTAGGTATGATGGTGTTCGATATGACTGAGCTCATGACGTACAATCTCAGAAGATACGTTTTTATCAGGGAAATAGGCGAAGTGCAGGAAGGAGAATGAGCCATGATTGCCGTCGGTGTAAACTGCTGTATATCCGTTTAGTTTCTCTTTGGGAGAACGGATGGTGAGAACGATAATCTTGATTAATTTGTAGAAAAACAAAAGACTGGCAATACCTACTCCTATTATATATATGATGAGAGCTAAATGCCAGAAGTTGAAGCCCTGACTGCTTGTGTTCGACGCAATATTCGGGTCTGATGTTGTAAGTGCTGTCCCATCGGCTGAAATAACCAATTCTTTCAACATAAAGGTATTACCGAATAATTCTTCTTTCCAGATGGCGGTATCTGGAGAGATTTGTCCCATCCAATGGCCGATGACAGGTAAAGCTAAAGCTACTATCAAAGCTGAGAGTAGAAAGTAGCGGTTCAATTGAAAACGGTTGCTATTGCCAAAGAACAGTCGATAGCAAATCCACAAAACAGCCGTTGTGATGGCGCAGGGGATTATAAAACTGAGAAAAAATACCGATGTATTCATTTGACTATTATTTTTGTTCGTTTTTGATGGCCTCATCAATGAAATTTTTGATGGATTCCAGTTCCTTGAGGCTTAGGTTCTCTTTTTTGGCAAAAGCGGAAATCAGGTCGAGGTAGGAGTTGTTGAAGTAACGTTCCACCATACTGCTTAAGAAATATTGGGAGTATTCCTCTTTGCTGATGACGGCTTGATAGCGATGGGCGCGACAATAGGTTTCGTGTTTCACAAAGCCCTTGTTCTCCAATATCTTGATAATGGTCAATACGGTGTTGTAAGCAGGTTTGGGCTCGGGGAAAGCAGCCATAATCTCATTGGCGAATCCCTGTCCAATTTTCCAGATCACTTGCATCACCTGCTCTTCTGCTTTAGTCAACTCTTTCATCTTTATTATATTTATATCATTTTCTCTACTTTTTTCGGACGCAATGAATTGCGTCCCAACAAAATTTATGTGTCAGTGTGTATTTTGGATTTAATGTATATCTACAACATTCATTCATCAACACGCAGTTACCAACACGCAGTCCTCAACATGAAATCACCAACACGAAGTTCCCAACATTCACTTTAAACAACGCTGCAAAGATACAAAATATTTTAATTGCTCAACTAAAAAATTAGTTTAAAAGTGATTTTTTTAGTGTTGACTATTGCTTTAAAAACAAAAAATCAGCGGTTATCCGCTGATTTTCAACTCTTTTGGGCGACAGGTCGGATTCGAACCGACGACCCACGGAACCACAATCCGGTACTCTAACCAACTGAGCTACAATCGCCATGTTTGAGAGTGCAAAAATACAAAATTTTTTGTATTCAGACTCCACTTTTGATAATTTATCTTTGAAAAAGATACAACGCTCTTGTTTCTAATGATTTATAAGAATATTTTGGCATTCTTCATAGCTCAATGCGCTCATCAGTCGTATCTTTTTCTCCTTGAAATGGGGTATTCCTTTGAAATAGTTGGCATAATGTTTGCGCATTTCCAGGATGCCACTACGCTCTCCTTTCCATTCCATCTCTAATTTCAGATGTCTCAGACAAACCTGTACTCGCTCGTCGTAGTCGGGCAACATGGGTGCCTGACCTTTCAGGTAATCCTTAATCTGTTTGAATATCCACGGGTTGCCGATGGCGGCACGGCCCACCATGATGGCGTCCACCCCGTAGCGTTGCTTATATTCCACCGCTTTCTCGGCGCTGTCGATATCGCCGTTGCCGATAATGGGGATGTGCATTCGGGGGTTGTTTTTTACCTGACCGATCAGGGTCCAGTCGGCGGTGCCTCCATACATCTGGGAACGGGTGCGGCCGTGGATGGTGATGGCACTGATGCCCACATCCTGCAGCATTTCGGCAGCCTCTACAATGGGTTTGTCGCCCTCTTCCCAGCCCAAGCGCGTTTTGACGGTCACAGGCAGCTTGACGGCTTCCACCACCGCTTGGGTGAGGCGCACCATTTTGGGGATGTCTTTCAAAATAGCCGAGCCGGCGCCTTTGGTCACCACCTTGCGTACGGGACAACCCCAGTTGATGTCGATAAAGTCGGGTGAGGCGCTTTCAGCTATTCGGGCCGCTGCGGTCAGCGATTCCTCATCGTGGCCGAAAATCTGGATGCCAAAGGGTCTTTCCCCTTCTTCAAAGTGCATTTTCTTGATGCTCTTTTCCACTTCCCGCGAGAGAGCATCCGATGAGATAAATTCCGAAATCAGGAGGTCAGCCCCGAATTCTTTGCACAAATGACGAAAAGGAGGATCGGTTACCTCCTCCATAGGAGCCAGATATACGGGGAATTCGTATTTCGCGAGTATGTCGTGGATGGGGTTCACTTTTCCAGATACAATCAATCCAGGAATGAGAAAATGGAGCTTTCGAACTGCTGGCGGGCGTAGTCGGCGGTGATGCTGATTTTCTTCTTGGTGGAAGAGGGGAACTCATACATGGCGTTGGTCATGATTTTCTCGATGATGGAGCGGAGACCACGGGCTCCCAGCTTCAGCTCTACCGCTTTGCTGACGATATAGTCCAGACTGTCCTCGTCGAAGGTAAGGGTGATGCCGTCCAACTGGAACAGTCGCTCGTATTGTTTAACCAAGGCATTTTTGGGTTCCACCAAGATACGCTTCAAGGCGGTGGCGTCCAACGCGTTCAAGTAGGTGATGACAGGAAATCTGCCGCACAGCTCGGGTATCAGACCGAAGGTCTTAAGGTCGTGGGCAGAGATATACTGCATCATGTTCTTTTTGTCAATTTCGTGCTTCTTCTTGTTGTAGCCGATGACGTTGGTGTTCATGCGCTCGGCGATAATCTTGTCGATGCTGTTGAATGCGCCGCTGGCGACAAACAGGATGTTTTTGGTGTTGACCTCAATGAATTTCTGCTCGGGGTGTTTGCGTCCGCCCTGCGGGGGAACGTTTACCATGGAGCCTTCCAACAGTTTGAGCAGGGACTGTTGCACCCCCTCGCCCGACACGTCGCGGGTGATAGAGGGATTGTCGGCACCTTTGCGGGCCAGCTTGTCGATTTCGTCGATGAAGACGATGCCCCGTTCGGCACGCTCCACGTCATAGTCGGCAGCTTGCAGCAGTCGGGTCAGGATGCTTTCCACATCTTCGCCCACATAGCCGGCTTCGGTGAAGACGGTGGCGTCGGCAATGCAGAAGGGCACATCCAGCAGCTTGGCCACGGTGCGGGCGAGGAGGGTCTTGCCGGTACCCGTCTCACCCACCAGGATGATGTTGGATTTCTCGATGTCCACATCATCCTGCTGGTCGTAGAGTATTCGTTTGTAGTGGTTGTAAACGGCCACGGAAATCACTTTCTTGGCCTCGTCCTGACCGATGACGTATTCGTCCAGTTTGGCCTTGATTTGCTTGGGCTTAAGCAGTTTGAGCTCGATGTTCTTGCGCTGCTTTTTGTTTTCGGTTTCCCGAATGTCGCCCATCACTTCGTTGACTGCCTGTAGACAATTCTCACAAATGGCACCGTTCACACCGTGAATCAGTACTTTGTTGAAGGGAATATGTTGTCCGCAGAAACTGCAGTATTCTTGAGAGTCTTTACTTTTGGCCATTGGCTATTCTGTCATTTTTCAGCACTTCATCAATCATGCCATATTCTTTGGCTTCGGCAGCGGTCATCCAGTAGTCGCGGTCGCTGTCTTTCCACACCTGCTCATAGTCTTTCCCAGAGTGGTTGGCAATGATTTCATACAGTTCCTTTTTCAGTTTCTGAATCTCGCGGGCTTCAATTTCGATGTCGGAGGCCTGTCCCTGAGTGCCGCCCATCGGCTGATGGATCATGATGCGTGAGTGGGGCAGGGCGTAGCGTTTGCCCTTGGCACCGGCACACATCAACACGGCGGCCATAGAGGCAGCCATACCGGTGCAGATGGTCGAGATGTCGGGTTTCAGATACTGCATGGTATCGTAGATGCCTAAACCGGCATATACGCTGCCACCGGGGCTGTTCAGATAGATCTGGATGTCGCGCTCAGAGTCTTGTGATTCCAAAAATAACAGCTGTGCCTGAATGATGTTGGCTACGTCATCGTAGATGGGCACTCCCAAGAAGATGATTCTGTCTTTCATCAAGCGTGAGAACACATCCAGCTGGGTGATGTTCATCGGGCGTTCCTCGATGATGTAGGGGGTGATGTAGTCATTGAGTACAGAGGAATATTGTTCGAGGCGCAGGCTGCTGATACCTCTGTGCTTGACAGCGTATTTTTGAAATTCGTTCATAGTTTATTCTTCTTTTTTGGTGGATTTTCTGGTGGTTTTAGCTTTGGGTTTCTCTTCGCCTTCGGCAGTGGTTTCAGCCTTTTTAGCTCTGGTAGTTCTGGTTTTGGGCTTGGCTTCTGCTTCGCCGGCTTCAGCGGTGTCGGCTGCCTTCTTGGCCTTGGCGGGAGCTTTCTTCTTGGCGGCCGGTTTCTCTTCGGCTTCCTTGCCGCTAGCAAAAGCTACAAAGTCGTCATAGCTGCCATTCTTCTCCACAATGATGAAGTTTTTGCGGAGAACATCCATAATCTTGGCATCGTACAGCTGGTCGTAGATGTTCTTCACATCTTCTTTTTTCTTCAGGGCATCGTTTACCAAAGTGTCCAGTCTTTCTTTGATGTCTTCTTCTTTGAAGTTGCTGAAATAGTTGCTCATGAAGAAGTTGCGTACGTATGCTTTCACCTCGTCTTGGGTTACGTTGAGTTCGTTGTCTTTCACCAGCTTGTTCTCAATTAGCTGCCATTTGAAGGACTTCTGGTAGTCGGCATATTTCTCCTCCAGTTTCTCGGCAGTCATGTCTTTTTGGGTCAGCAGAATGTAGCGTTTGATGAATTCATCGGGGAAGTTGATGTTGACGTTGTCCAGCAGGGTGCCGATGGCGTCGTTCATAAACTGGCGGTCGGTATAGTCTTTCCATTGTCTTTCAATCTGCTCGGCGCAAACTTTCTCCATTTGCTCTTTGGTGGTCACGCTGCCGTCGGGATAGGCTTTCTTGAAGAAGTCTTCGTTGAGTTCGGCGGGAGTGATACGGCCAATGCTGCTGATGGTGACATCGTATTCGTATTGGTTGCCTTCTTCCAGCGGCTGGTCGGTGATTCTCAGCACTTTCAACACATTCTTCTCATCTTCGAAGATCTGTCTCAAAGGCACATGCACCATCTCGTTGAGTTTCTTGCCGATAAAGGCCTTGCGACCTTTCTCGTTCAGCTCGTTGGCAAAGAAGAAGCAGTCTTTGTCGTCAATTTTGGCTGAGATATAGTCGTCCTCGCCAATTTCTTCGGGAGAAGTATATTCACCATATCTGCGCTGCATCTGGTTAATCAGGTTGTCAATCTCTTCTTGTGAAGCGGCAATCTTGAAGTTGGTCACCTGCTTGTTGAAGTCGATGTCGAATTGGGGTTGCAGGGCGTATTCATATACAAAAACGAAATTGTCGGGATTGTCGAAATCCACTTTTGACTTTTCCTCCACGGGAATGGGCTCAAGCATGATATCAATTTTGTTGTCGCTGAGGTATTTGTACAGCTCTTGTGACATCATGTTGTTGACCTCGTCGTAGATGGCGCTCTTTCCATACATCTTCTTGATCATGGCCATAGGTGCGTTGCCCACTCTGAAACCAGGCACTTGGGCGGTGCGGCGGTACTTCTTTAATGCGGCCTCTACTTTTTCTGCATAGTCTTCTTTGTTAATTTCAATCGTCAGTTCTTGAACGTCTCCGTTTACTTTTTCGTTTTTAATGTTCATTATTACAAAGTTTTAATATTATATTATTCCTCTTTAAAATGGGGGTGCAAAGATACGAAAATTTGTTGAATTGGTGACTACAATATTATTGTATTAGTTTTAGCGTTTCAATCGTCTCTCCGTCTTGCAGGTGATAGGCTTGCAGACCACAGCGGCGGGCGCCTTCAATGTGCTGGGGCGAATCGTCGATAAACAGGGTCTCGGCAGGGTTTAGCTGCTGTTCCTGGATAATTCTTCGGAAGCCCTCTTCTTTGGGTTTTCGGAGGTGCAGGATATGCGAGAAATAGGCGGCCTGGAAGATGGTCTCGAAAAAGTCGAAGCCGTATTTCTGTTTCAGATGGGCGGTGAAGCATTCGTAGTTGAACTGGTTGGTGTTGCTGAAAAGATACAGCTTGTATTTCTTTTTCAGTTCCAGCAGAAAATCCACCCTTGGTGCCGGCACATCAATCAGGATGGCATTCCAGGCATCCCGTATCTGCTCGTTGGTCAGTGGCACCGAAGAAATTTGGCGTATCTTCTCGCAGAATTCGTCCGAGGAAATCAGCCCTTCCTCATACTGGTCAATAAAGTCTGTCTGTTTGGCTTTGGAATACAAGGCTACCAGATTGCCTGCCCCCATGCGTGCAAAGGCCTCTGGGATGTTCTCATAGCGGATATCGTAAATCACTCCGCCCAGGTCAAAGATAATGTTCTTAATCATGTTGTCAAATTAGCAAGCAAAAATACGGAATTTTTTGTATCTTTGCCAACTGATATAAAAACAAATCAACAGTTCAACAAATCAACAACAAGATATATGGCCTTCAACTTAATAGATCGTCCCGAAAAGCGGGAATTCAGATACAAGCCTCGTTTTTATCAGTCATCGGATGACAAGCCGGTGGATAAATCAGGTGAGGATTACGACCCTGAAAAGTTTGCCGAGCGTCTGCACCGTAGCTGGTCGTCAAAGCGCATTAGCCAGCAAGACCGCAACAAGTTTCCGCTTAAAACGGTCATTTGGCTGATGTTTATCGTGATAGTCTTGGTCTTCTTCTTCGTCAAATTCTTGGATAAGTAATGGCTGACATCATTCATCTGCTGCCCGATGCGGTGGCCAATCAGATAGCGGCCGGAGAGGTTATCCAGCGACCCGCCTCTGTGGTGAAAGAGCTGTTGGAGAATGCGGTGGATGCCGGTGCCGACAATATCCAGCTGATTATCAAGGATGCCGGACGGACCCTGATACAGGTGGTGGACAACGGCAAGGGGATGAGCTTCAACGATGCACGCTTGTGTTTCGAGCGGCACGCTACCTCCAAGCTTACTTGTGCCGACGACCTTTTCCGCCTGACCACCAAGGGCTTCCGAGGGGAGGCGTTGGCTTCCATTGCGGCTATCGCCCATGTGGAGCTGCGTACCAAGATGGCTGAAGACAGCATGGGAACCCTGCTGCTGATAGAGGGCTCGGAGGTCAAGGAGCATTCGTTGATTGCCACTTCCGACGGGACTTCCATCTCGGTGAAGAACCTCTTTTACAATGTGCCGGCACGACGCAATTTCCTGAAGTCCGACAATGTGGAGTTCGGCCATATCGAGGAGGAGTTCAATAGGGTGGTGCTCACCCATCAAGAGCTGTCTTTCTCCCTTTACCATAATGGCAAGCTGGTGGTTCAGCTGCAGCCCACCAACCTGAAACAGCGTATTGTGAATGTCTTTGGAAACCATTTTCAGGACAAGTTGTTTCCGGTGGAGCAGGAGACCGATTTTATCAATATTTCAGGCTTTATTGCTAAGCCCGAGAATGCCAAGAAGAAAAAGAGCGAGCAGTATATGTTCATCAATCGGAGGTATGTGCGCCATCCGCTGCTGAACTATGCGGTGGAGTCTGCCTATTCCGAGCTGATTCCCGATGGCTACAAACCAGCCTATTTTATCAATCTGGAGGTGGATCCTGCTACGATAGATATTAATATCAGTCCCACCAAGGTGGATGTGAAGTTGCAAGACGAGCGGCTGGTATTCGGCTTCCTCAACTCAACGGTGAAGAAATCGCTGGGCCAGATGTCGCTGACCCCAAGTCTCGACTTCGACTACGAGCCGGGGATGGATGTGTCGAACATGCCGAAAGATATGACGCTGAAGGAGCCTGTGATTACCCATAACCCAGACTTCAATCCGTTCCACAGCCATCCGTCCTCTGGAGGGCATTCCTCATCGGGCAGCTCTTACAGCAAGCCTGCTTCGTCACATGGCGATTTCGACACCTCCGGCTGGAGCGATTTTCTGCAATCGTTGAAGACCGAGACCGAAACCCTGAAGCAGGAGGTGACCGAAACACCGCGTTTGGATTTGCAGGATTCTCCCGCCTCAGACCCTTCTGAAACACAGCCCGAGGATTTGAGATGCCTGCCTGTCAATAAAAAATATATAGTAGCCAATATCGGCAACGGACTTTCGGTTATCCATATCGCCCATGCCCGCGAGCGTATCTTGTATGAGAAATACCTGATGGCCATCCAGCAGAAACCCATCACGGTTCAGCAGTCACTGTTTCCCGAAACCATCACCCTGTCGCCGGCGAAAGCCGACCTGGCTCGCGAGCTGAAACCCCAGTTGCTGAAGCTGGGCTACGATTTGGAGTCCATCGACGGCACCCATTTTGCAGTCAACGGCACCCCCAATGGTGACGAGGGCGAGGATGTGCAGCAGGTGATAGAGCTCTTTTTGGAGGCCTATCACTCCAACCTCTTTCTGCATCATGCCGAAAAAGACCAGAACCTGGCTATGAGTATGGCCAAGCAGAAATGCGCCTCTTTCAAGCCCATGACCGAAATGTGCGAGATTACCGACTTCCTGAAACAGCTGTTCGACTGTCAGATTTCCAATGTCAGTCCGAGCGGAAAAACCATCATTCGTCAGTTTGACGCAGCAGAAATGGAATCTTGGTTCGGAAAATAAATAGATTCTGAAGACTGAAAATCCCCCTGAAAAACCTATAAAAAAATCAAGCACCTGCGATGCAAGTGCTTGATTTTTAGTGTCCCCTCAGGGACTCGAACCCTGGACCCATTGATTAAGAGTCAATTGCTCTACCAGCTGAGCTAAGGAGACTGATTTGGGACTGCAAAAATACAAAAATTGTTGATAGAAAACACATATTTTCAAATTTTTCTTTTTTAAAAAAATTAGTGTACCTTTGCAGATTGAAATAATATAATGGATAATAGTATGAAGAAGTTTGTAATCAGCGTTTTAGCCATTTCTTTATCCTGCTGTTTTAGCATGGGTTTCGCACAGGTTGGTTCCGAAAAGCCCCTCATGACGATAGGTGACGAGGCGGTTTCCAAGGCGGAATTTGTCAATACTTTTGCCAAAAACAACGATTTAAAGAAAACCACTGACAAAGAATTGCGTGATTATCTCGACCTTTTTGTCAACTTCAAACTAAAGGTAAAGGAAGGAAAATCGCTAAAGATAGACACCTCTGCCGCTTTCCAGGCCGAGTTGGCCTCTTATATCAACCAGTCGGCCCAGCAGTACCTCACCGACAACGAGGTGGCCGAGCGTCTGTATCAGGAATGTGTTGAGCGTGCCAAGAAACACATCCATGCTTCTCATATCCTCATCAACTGTGCCCCCGACGCCAGTCCTAAGGATACGATGGCAGCCTACAAGAAGGCGATGAAAATCAGAAAGCAGATCCTGAAAGGCTTGGACTTCAACGAAGCGGCGGTGCTCTACTCCGAAGACCCCTCTGCCCGCGACTTTATCAATCCGCAAAACGGCAGAAAGCAGGCTGGCAACAAGGGCGATATCAGCTATTTTACGGTCTTCAACCTGATTTATCCTTTCGAGACAGGAGCCTACAACACGCCCGTGGGCAAGGTCTCCATGCCTATCCGCTCGCGCTTTGGCTATCACCTGATTTACGTACAGGATGTGGTGCCTGCCATCTCCAAGATTTATGCCGCCCATATTCTGATTAGCGACACCAATGCCCGCCACGGGGTGATGGGCGAGGAGGCCAAGGCCAAGATAGAGGAAATTCAACAGAAACTCAATCAGGGTGTGCCTTTTGCCCAGCTGGTGGTAGATTATTCCGACGATATTGCCACCAACATCAAGGAAGGCCACATGCAGCCTTTTGCCCCTAACCAGCGTACCGGCGACTTTGTGGCCGCTACCATCCACTTGAAAAAGGGCGAGGTTTCGAGTCCGGTGGCCTCCATTTACGGCTGGCACTTCATCAAGCTCGACTCTATACAATATATCAAGATTGACGAAGACTATGAAGGTATGCTCAAGATGAAGCTGGGTCGCGACAACCGCAGCTATATCAGCAAGGAGTCGTTCATCGCCAAGCTGAAAAAACAATACAACTATAATGAAAGCGGAAAGGCTGCCGGCATGAAGTTCCTGTGCGCCAATATCCCCGTCGAGTTCTTCCAGTCCACCACCACCGATATCACCACGCTGCCCGGCATCGACGCGTTGGCCCCGATGGCTACCTTTGCCAACCAGCAGGTGCTTGTCAAGGATTTTGCCAAGTATGTTTCCCGCTTCCAGGGTATCGAGCTTACCACCTCTTTGGAGAAGTTCCTCAACGAGCGCTTCGACAAATATGTGGAAGATAAACTCTATGCCTACGAGAAAGAGAATCTTATCAACAAGTATCCCGACTTCAAAGAGCTGGTCAACGAGTACCACGACGGTATGATTCTCTATGAAGTCAACTCGCAGAAAGTGTGGACTCAGGCTATTACCGACACCACAGGCTTGAAGGAGTATTACGAGAAAATCAAGGTGAACTATCCCGTCAATCCCAAAGCCGATCCTGTGGAATACAAAAGCTTCCAGCAAATCAAGGCCACCGTCATCACCGAATACCAGAACCACCTGGACGAGCTGTGGCTGCAGGAACTGCGTCAGAAATATCCCGTTGTCATCAACGAGGATGTGTATGCCACCATCTTGAAGAAATAGGCTATGAAAGCTCGCCTGCCTTTCCTGTGCCTGTTGCTCTGCCTCTGCCTGTCTTCCTGCAAGCAGAAAGACCCTGTGGTGGCCGAGGCCTACAACGCCAAGCTCTACCTGTCGCAGCTTGCCGACCAGATTCCCGACAATTACCTTCCGGCCGACAGCGCCCGACTGGCCCAAACCCTGATAGAAGACTGGGTGCGTCAGCAGATTATCCTCCACGAGGCACAGCAGACCCTGCCCTTGCGTCAGCAGAACTTCAGCAGAGAGTTGGCCGAATACAAGAACACGCTGTTGATCAACGCCTACTACCAGCTGTTGACCTCCGACAGCACTCGCTTTGAGGTCAGCGACGAAGAGCTGGAGCAGTTTCTCCAGAAATACGAAAGCCGCTACACCGTCAACCGCGAGATTATCAAGATCAACTATGTCAAGACCTCCAAAGGCTCAAAGGTGGTCAAGGAGTTGAAGGAACTGCTCTTTGACGACGAGCACCGTGTGGACGAGAAGCAGCGCATCGAGGAGCTGTGCGCCGACTCTATCGAGTATTTCCTGGAGGACAACAACTGGCTGTATCTCGATGATATACAAAACGAATTCCCCATCGAAATCAAGAACAAGGAATCCATACTTACCCAAAACAAGTATATTGAGACTGAGGACAACGAGTACCATTACCTCATTGTCTTCCTCGACTACAAGTCGCGCCGCACCATCAACGAAACCGAAGAGGAGATTGCCGCCGCCCGCATGATGCTCATCCAGCAGAAGAAGCAGGCCTACGTGCAGCAACAGCTGGACGAGCTGATGCAGCGATCCCTCCAGTCAGGCCAGGTCGCCATGCCCGGCGGGAGATAGTGGAATCACTTCTGTTCCTTTTACCTATGTAGGGACGCGATTTATCGCGTCCGTCCAACGTGTCAGTGTTGCCCCCGCACGCAGCGTTTTTTTCGACTTTTCCCTTGATGGAAAAGTCTGCAAAAGATCAAGCCGACGGTAAGTGCAGCCGCACAAGCCAGTCCGCCCCAACCGTCGGCATTGCCCTCGCACGCGTCATCAGGGCAAGTAATTGAAGATAATCTTTCTTCCTTTTAGTGCCGCAGGCACGACACTCTCAGTAGCCCCATACGTCAGTATGGGGTACGATGTGACGACCACCACCAATACCAGAGTGCCAAAGGCACGACATTATCAATAGCCCCACACGTCAGTGTGGGGTAAGGGAAGCATCGATATGGGGTGGAGATTGTCAGTAGGGGGTATGACAAGGGCAAAAAAAAGTAGAGACGGAGCATGCTCCGTCTCCACATCTTCCATCTAACCTCTTACATCTTACATCGTTAGTTGGTATCGCCGAGGCCGCTGCCGCCGCCTGAGCCCTTGGTGAAGGTCTTGGAGGAGACGGTGCTGCTCACGCCGTTTTTGATGGCGATGGCTTTCACGGTGGTGGTTTCAGAGAGGGTCAGCACGGAGCTGTAGAGAGAGCTTTCAGACGTAGGCGTGCTGCCGTCGGTGGTGTAGTGGATCTCCGCTTCGGCAGGGCCGGTAATAGTCACCTCAGTAGTGTCGGTGAAGGAGGTGTTGCCAGAGATGGTCGGGGCCTCTACGGTCTCCGTCTGAGTGTTCTGAGAGTTTTCGTTTTGGTTTTCGTTTTCGTTCCCACCTCCGTTTTCGCCACCTTCGGGAATCTCGGTGCCGTCACTCAACTCAATGGTTGCCAGGAACTGCGAGTGGCTGTAAGAGTATGCCCCTTCGTTGGAACGCATCATCAGCGTGTAGGAGAATCCGTTGTTGGCCGAGCGCTCGGCACCGTCGGAGCTGCCCGACAGGCTGCGCCCCAACTGGGTGAGTGACATTGGCACGGCATACAGATGGGCTACATTGCCTGCGGCAGTAACTTCCGTGTCGAGGCAGATGGAGGTTTCACCTGCTGGCAGTATGTCGTAAACCATGTGGGTGTAGAGACCGATGTTGGTATCGTACACCACAGCGATTACCATTACAGCATCTACCGATCCGGGCATTTTGCTGATGGTGGCATACACCAATCCATCCACAACGGTCACTTCACTCACTGTTATCGGAGCGTATTCGCCCAGGGCGAACACCAAGTCCTCTGCATTGAGCGTGGCAGTATACCCTTCTTCAGTCTTGACTACCACGGTGTGGCGCATGATTTGGCTGAAAAAGAGAGAACGGCGCTTACGACGGTCATCACATATGCCTTGTAGTATCTCTTTGGGCGTGATCTTGTTGATCATGCTTGCGAGAGAAAACCTGGTACGGTTTTCCATCTGAGCGTCTGATTGGGGGTTGAACACTTTTCTTTGATACGGAGAAATTACTTGTTTTCCGTTGACTACTTTGTAAACCAAACCGCCAATGCGGCCGGACCATTGATTAAGTCCATTATAATTAGATTTTGCCATAATTCAAAACATTTATGTTTATACTCTTTTTTCCTGTTGTAAAACTTGATAATTGAAGCCATATTTCTTTCTTTTAAAAATTTGGATCTTAAAAAATATAGTTCCAGTTATTTGCCCGTATTTGATACGGGATATTGCACTAGGCTGCCGCTTTCGAAAATGGCGGGGCACGTGCCTGGCTACAACTGTTGAAAATTGTGGAAAAACTTCCAAAATCGGGTTCTGCCTTTTTTGGCTCTGTTAGTTTTAATAAGCTTGAAAACATGTTTAATCTCCTTTTAATTTGAGTTTTTTACTGTTGATAAGTTTTTCTCAAAATCGGGAGACTTGGAGCAAAAAAATATATATCTTTGCACTTTCCAAATGGAAAGTTCTCCCTGGTTTGAGGTTCAATCATATTTCAGGAAACTTTATCGCTCCTCGGTCGCCAAACTCTGGGAGCGATTTTTTTATCCTGATTTTCTTCTTCTTTTATTGTTCTTCTATCATCATATTTGTCTGTTTCGTTAATATTCTTTTGTGATTAACTGGTCGCAAAAATAACATTTTATCGGTCATATTTTCCCTGATACCAGGGTAAAAGATATTAACAAAATCGTGTTGATAGCTTATTTTATTAGAAATCAATGGTTTAAAATTTCTAATTTGGGTGTTTTGTGTTAATAAAAGTGAATTTAGTGCCGATAATAGAGGAGAAAGTGATGAAGTTCATAATACAGGTTTTACAATTGAAAACAGAGAAAAACGGGGATTTTGCTAAAAGTCGCACTTTTTTGGCAAAACAGTGCAACAAGGGGTTGCGCTTGCTATATCAATCGTATTATTTTGAGGAAGGGTAAGACGATATTTTTTGCCTCCATAATTACGTTTTCCTGAAAATTTTTTCAATGTGTACCGTGTTGTGGTACAGAAAAGATGTATCTTTGCATCGAGAAAATAAACGGAGGTTATAACCAACTTAAGAAGATAAAAATGAAGCTTAATAAGGAATATCCGGCAACTCACTCGATGGAAACAGCATGGTACGTAGCTGATGAGGAGGGCAATGTTGCTATATTTGATTTTGAGGAATATGGACCTGTGCCGTGGGGCGTGGAGGAAACAGAGGTGAGTGAACTTGTGTTTGGACATGAGGAAAACTATAACACCCATGAATACCTTAATATTGACCTTACTGATGATCAGGTAGACGACCTAATAGAGAAACCGCACAGTCCAGAGGAAGAGAATATATGGTTTGAATGCGCTGTGGAGATTGACACCTCTAAAGAAAAGGAATTCCTTGATTTGGCAGCAATGATTCAGAATAATAACGTAATATGTATTTCTCAACGACGAGGACTTTACAGAGTTGATTTTTTTGATGACACAGAAGAATCGAAACCGAAAAAGGATTCCGCTTTGCAAAAAATGATTGACAGAGGCATAGTAAAACGTGTATATCGGACTAAGCAGTTTTGGATGAACGATGAACCCAATGAAACAGAAGACGGTTTTAAGTTTAAGAAAGACTTTAAGAGTGCTCCATACTTTATTTATCATGAACCGTATTGGCCGGAACTTCTACAGAAACGAGTCATTATTCCTTCCAATCCAGTCAAACTTGAACAAGTACCTCAGCCTTTGCGTGAGCGTATTCCTGTGTTGCCGGTTAAATTTGTTGAAACAGAATATCTTCAAATTGCAGAATATCTTCCTTCTCATTTTTGTGCAGTTGACGGGAATGATTTGAATGGTTACGAATATATGTTAGCACCAACTGGCGATGGTGTTAAGTCCTGGGTGTTGAGCGATATTCTATTTCCTGTCAGCATGGAGAATTGTTTTGAGAATGGTTCTTACCGATGCAAAAAATGTAAAAAGGAGTGCTGGGGCACCAGAAAAAAATTGTTCACACATCATCCAACCGTACTCATCATTTTTCACCCATTTTACCAATATGATTACAATCTTATTATCAGTTCCAATCCAATAATTAAGTGTGGTGTACTGTTACCGTTATTGTTCCGCTCCTCATTAGGGTCATACGATAATTATACAGATTGGTACAAGATAAAAGAAACGGTGTCTGACGAACGATTTGCCTCTATTTTCAAGCAAAATGGATTTACCTTTGAGCATACCGTCAATCGTTTTCGTCCCCATGTCATTCTGGCTGATGAATGGTCGCTGCCAATCCTGCGAGAGAAGTATGGCAAGGCAGGACGAACACTTGTAATCAACAAGGAGGGATACCCTCTCTATTCGATGCAAGAACTTGAAACTCTTAACGATGAAATTGAAGCAATTGCACGGAAACCCTATCGCGGAGAGGTGATGCCACAGGTTATCAGTGTCGAAGAAATGAAGAAATTACATTCCAATGATTGAACTTCTGTCTATAGACCTCTCTAACTATTGCTCCAAGCAATGCTCCTTCTGCTACAATCATAGCACAAGGAAAGGAAACACTCAATGGAAACCAGCGGAAGTGCTTTTATTTGCTTCCGACTGTGTGAAGAATGGAGTGAAGGCGGTGTCTCTTGGTGGTGGCGAACCTTTTGAGTATGAGGGAGTATTTGAGGTTATAGATGCTCTTTTCCCCCAATGCTATCTCTCTGTGACATCCAACGGATTGCCGTTGCTCAACGATACTATTTGGAATGCACTCGTTTCGCACAAGCCTGATAAGATACATTTGACGATACACCATCCCGACAATAACGAAGAGGTCGTACGAGTGAAAGAGACGCTCAATAGAATTACTTCAATCGGCATCACTGTAGGATTGAACCTTCTTGTCAGTGCCGACAAGGTTGAGTATGCAAAAGCGGTTTATGACAAGCTTGGCAAGGTGCTTGATGTAAGCCATATAATTCTGATTCCGCAGCGTTTTGGAAACACGCCAACTCCCAAACAACTGGCATCAATAACCAGAGGCAAACCGTTCCAAAGTCCGTCGTGTTTACTGGCTTGCAACCCTCCTTCGCGTTTTTGTTCCGTTTCGTGGGACAAGAAGGTTGCACCATGTAGCTTCATGCCGCATAAAGAGCCCCTCCACTCACTTGACTTCAAAGGGTTGATACAAGCGTTGTCGTCTTGGGAAGGGCATATAAATAGTTCTCATAAGGCTCTTTGTGAGATTGGGTCAAGAATAACAGTTTGATTTTTCCGACAAATATCAAAGTGACATTATGGAAAATAAGCAAGTTCTCGAAAAAAAATCTCTTTCGTGTGTTTGATATGATATTTTTTGTATTTTTGCAGGTAGAAACACTCGGCAGGTAGTTGGCGTTTCAAGCTAGCACTGTCGGGTGTTTCTTTTTATAGAACGGCGTGATAGCGGAAGGTTTTTGCGGACGCGATGAATCGCATCCCTACAATAAAAAAATTATATGTCTGTGTGTAATTCAGGAATTTTATGTACATTTGCAACGATAAATAGAAAAAGACAACAATGATTATTTCTATTATTCTGACCTATTTGCTTCTTAAACTTGGTTTGAGGTTTTTTGAGTGGCTAGAGAAACGCAAATAACAGGAACTTATCTATATAAACGGTTGTCGTTATATCGGATACATGACTAATTCATAGGTATATCATTTATTAGAAGCAAGGGAGCATGCCCCCTTGTTTTGTGGTTGTATGACCTCCCTTGTGAGGGCAAGACTCGAAAAAAATTCTCTTTTATGTGTTTGATATGATATTTTTTGTAATTTTTGCAGCTGCGAAACTAGTTGAGTTAGTCCTTCGCACGTGGAAGGGGCACTGCTCAACCGTTTTTTTTACTCGAATTTTTCGCTGTCGCTGATGTGGGGTTAATAAGATTTGACCTCTTCGAGGTCTTGCAAAAGAGAATATTAGGTTTTTCTTACCTCTTCACAAACTTCACTGTTTTACTTGCTCCTTCTGGTGTTTCCAGACAAAGCAAATAAATCCCTGAAGTCAAATTTGATACATCTATAGTGTAGAATGAATCCATGATCTTTTCTCTCATTATCACTCTACCTGTAATATCTGTGATAGAAATACTGAAATTCATCATCTCTGTACTACTCAGATTCAGTACTGTCGTAGCAGGATTCGGATAGATAGAGATTTCTTGGTCCCAAGCTGTCACGAATGGTTGTACCTGTACTTGGATAGTGATAGATACTTCGTCTTCACAATACAACCCTACTTCAGATCCAAACACTCCAGCATACTTGAGTACATGTTCTCCTGATGAGATTCCAGCAGTAGAAAATGTATAACTAGTTGGGATATTAGATGCGATTATATTATCATCTAAATACAGATTTCCACCAGGAGGTGATACTTGTACTGTATACATAGAATCTGCCACAATTTCTTGTGTCTGGATAGTCATAGAGATATTGGAATTATACACATCTACCCATACAGAATCATGGGTGACACAGCCATGTTGATCAGAAAAGTCTACAGATATCCATGTAGATTCGGTCATAGGTGGAGTATAATAATCTGCAATCAACATAGAATCTCCTGCCACCCATGTCCAATAATTCACTGTATCTATAGAATCTCCTACATGCCATGCATAAGTTCCATAGCCCATACTCTGTGCTTCTATCAGAGGCTGTGACCCATAACAAACCAAAGGATCTGCAGTAATAATGTGTGTCGAATCTTCTACGTATTCATAGAGATAGGTAATAATAAATTCTATCTCTTCTCCCCTTGCTTTACAACCTCTAGAATCATACATATAAACGTAATAAATACGTCCACTTGACAATCCACATACAAGCCGTGTAGTGTCCTCCATGAAAATAGTATCCATACTATTTTCATCAAAATAAAACCAAGTAAAATGATATGGTGGTGTACCTCCGCAAAGACTAATTGAATTACATCCTAATTCACCTAAGCACACCGTATCCTTTCTACTGGAATCTGGATTAGAATACCATGGCTCCGGACCTTCAATTACTACACTATCAGTGCAGACACACCCATTAGCGCCATGTGTCACTACTCTATAAGTTGCTGCTCTTAGACCAGTTAGGGTAAAATCATCATAATAAGTGTGAACAAAAAAGAATGATGAATCACACTCCACATCTATCCATGAATAATTTTGTGTAGGCTCATCTAGTACCACAGAAAAAGCACCATCACCATATGGATAAAAAGCTCCATTTGGACATGTAACATGTTTAATAGAATCAGTTGGGATTGAGATAGTATAAAGGTGTTTCCCGGATACTATCCATCGATATGTATCTATAGGAACTTCACCATTTACACTTATCAAAACATACACAATCACACTATCAATATGTGTAGAAGGTTTCAAAAAAATACCAGATGTATACGAAGTATCATAGATACCTTCATGAGAATACACACAGTAGTTTACAGAATCAAAGTCTTCTAATAAAGAGACAAAAGAAGAGTCTCCAATACAAATAGTTTTGTATGTTGTCCATACACTTCTATTATTGGATTGTCCTAAATCTTGTGCATGTAAACAAAATACAGCACAAATGAATGCTAAAATTACAATTAACTTTTTCATCAAAGCGGAGGGTATTAATAGGGTTATACATTCAAGGTGCAAAGGTACATAAAATTCTCGAGTTACACAAAGACGGATAAATTTTTATTGTAAGGACGCGATTCATTGCGTCCGCAAAAAACATAGAGGAAATGTACATCTCGAATTATACAAAGACGTTTTTTTGCGAGACATTTAAGGCTCAAAATATAAAAATCTCAACTTTTTTGAGGTTGAAAATATAAAATATTGCACTTTCTTTGTGGTTTGAAATATAAATTGTATACTGACGACACCGAGGTTGGACACGGTAACCGAATTCCCTTGTGGATGTTCGGGTTCCTGTATTAAACGATAATATAGAAAATCAGCTGTGTTTTACCTCTTCACAAACTTCACTGTTTTACTGGCTCCTTCGGGGGTCTGCATACGCAGGAGGTAAATGCCAGATGTCAGATTTGATACATCTATCCTATAGGAAGAATCCGATACTTTTTCGGTACTGATTACTCTACCCGTGACATCAGTAATGCTGATGGTCATATCCATCATCTCCGTACTACTCAGATTCAAGACCGTAGTGGCAGGATTTGGATAGATGGATATTTCTTGATTCCAAGCTGTCACAAAAGAATGATTTTGCACATTGAACGATACTTCCACTTCTTCCTCACAATACAATCCCTGCTCCATTCCAAAAACTCCAGCATATTTGAGCGTATGCTCACCCACTGAAATTCCAGCGGTGGAAAGAGTATAAGGATCCGGGACATTTTCGACTATCAGCATATCATCCAGATACAGACTTCCACCAAGTGGAGACACATGGATTATACAAGTAGAATCAGTAACGATATCCTCAGTCTCAATAGACAGAGACAATCCGGGATTATAGACATCTACCCATACAGAATCATGTGTCACACAACCGTGCTGGTCACTAAATGTAGCAGTGACATAGGTGGATTCAAACAATGGTGGGGTCATATAATCCGCCACAAACATAGAGTCGCCATATATATTCGTCCCGTAGTTGACACTATCCTCTACATCTCCCACACGCCAAGTATATGTCCCTACTCCTATAGATTGTGCTTGAACA
>Ga0265299_10000678_pt1 | contig 41358 bp, 23 predicted proteins | sample AusTroGonzalo_MG_4_FD_193485 | JGI IMG/M metagenome (GOLD analysis project Ga0265299, IMG submission 193485) | Bovine rumen microbial communities from tropical cattle in Woodstock, Queensland, Australia - Gonzalo_02 | ecosystem: Host-associated > Mammals > Digestive system > Stomach > Rumen ...
GGGTTTCTGTCCTCGCCTGCGAAATCGGTGAGTTTATCGAATTTTTTGACTTTCGTATCGTATTCCCAAAGGTCTCTTGCATTGCTCGAAACATGGTGTTTGCGCCAGTCGCTCTCGTATCCTTTTTTGTCGTGATAGATGAATTTCGAGCCGTCAGCGCTGATGTTGAGGTCTATAACGGGGAACGGGATCTCAAGTTTTTCTGCACCTCCTTCAGCCGGAACAGAGTAAAGCTGCGGAAGACTTCTTGACGGGAAAAGAGAGCTTTCTTTCGTGCCGGTTCTCGGTGAATTGAAGTAAACGAGCGAATCATCAGGAGAGAAAGCCATCGGAATATCGTTCGCGGAGTGGAAAGTGAGTCTTTTCGCGTTTCCGCCGTTTTTTGAAATTGTGAAAATATCGAAATTGCCGAATCGGCTGCTTACGAATGCAAGAGTTTTTCCGCTGTTTGCCCAGACAGGCCTCGATTCGTAGGAAGGAGCCGAAGTCAGAGCGCGTGCGAAACCGCCTTTTACCGGAACGATGTAGATATCACCCATGAACGCGAAAGCGATCTCGCTTCCGTCGGGAGAAATTGCGGGATAGCGCATCCAGTCAAGCAGATTCCCGTTTTCCTGCACCGCAGCATAATCATCCGTCACTTCGATATTAACGATTTTGTTAACGGGTTTTTCGACATTCTTTTTTGTCTCGATTCCCAGAAAATTGTCGAGCTGCTGACATGAAACAAACAAAAAAACAAACGAAACTAAAGCAAAAAACCTTTTCATAAGACCTCCGAAAACTTCACCTTTTCTGACCTCACCCTAAATCCCTCTCCAGTGTGGCGAAGGACCAATTTATTAAGTGCGGTCTAACCGCCGATTTTTACAACGCAAAACTCTTTCAGTCAAGGCAAAGTACATATTTAGGAGATTTTTATCTGAATGCGGCTTTAAGGCGCTCCAGATCATCTTTTGTTCCGGCTGTAATAAGGACATCGCCCGCTTCGAGCGTTTTGGTTGGTGACATCGTCCCCTTCCCTGTCGATTTTTCGCGGACTGCAAGAACCAAAACGTTGAAATTCTCGCGGAGTTTAAGGTCGATAAGGTTGTGTCCCCACATTTTTTTGTTAGTAGTTATCGCTTCGATACGGTATTCGTCCTCGAATTCGATGCTGTACTGCTCAGTCCCTTCGCCGCGCTGAACGGTTTTCAGCATATTCGCTTTCGAAAGAATCTCACGGTGGTAAAAATCAATGAGATCGTGCTCGTGGATGCAGCCTACCACTTTGCCTTCATCGGAAAGAACAGGCAGTTCGATGACTTCGCGCTTTATCATGAACCTCATCGCTTGGGAAAGCGGAGTGTCGAGTTTCACTGTCGGGAAAGTCGTGTCAAGAAGGTCGCTTGCAAGGACCATTGTTCCGATCGCATCGTAATCGACTTTGTTGTTCGAGCTGAAAACACCGTTTATAGCACCAAGATATTTGCCGGAATCATCGACAACATACGATTCAAAGCGTTCCTTATCCCTCATTTTGTCGAGGATCTGCGGAAGACGTTCGTCCTTGTGGACAACGACGCACTCAGGTCGGAGGCAGAGCTGGACATGGTTTTCGTTCATGATCGAAGCCTCTTCGCTCTCATCTATCGCGATCCCCTCTTTGTAAAGCTGGTAATTGTAGATCGAAAAAACGCTCATCCGCTTTGAGATCAAAGTCGCGACGACTGTCGCGAGCATAAGCGAAGGAAGCATATTGTAGTCCCGCGTGATCTCAAAAACGAGAAGCAGAGAAGAAATCGGTTCCTGCGTTGCGGCGCCAAGAAGCGCGCCGATCCCGACAGAAGCGAAGCTGATCCCTATCGAGGGGCCGAATTCAGGGTAGAATATCGGGATTATTTTGCCGAAACCGAGACCGAAAATATAACCCACAAAAAGTATCGGCAGGAAGATCCCGCCTGAAGCTCCGCTTGCAAACGCGATCGAAAGGAAAACAAGCTTGAGAAGGGCAATTCCTATGAGAAAGGACGGCGTGAAACCGTTCCCGGCAAGCATCATGTCTTTGCCAAGACCAAAAATTTCGGGAACGAAGGGAACAGTCAGCGCGAAGGGAAGAAGAAGCAGCGGAATGTGGATATATTCAGGAAGTTTTGCCTTGACCTTGTCAAAAATATTGGAGTTGAAGTATGTAAGTTTGATGAGCCCTACTCCCAAAAGCGCGTTGATAAGGCCGAAAGTCGTAAAAAGGAAAATTTCCGTTCCCGAACTGATCTCGGCGCTGAAACCGAGTGCAGCCGCCGGAAGCGCGGTGTGTCCCGGCATGAAGTATGAGCCGAAGAAACTTGCAGTCGCCGCAGAAACTACAATGGGCGTCAGAGTGCCGATAGCATAGTTTCCCAAAATCGTCTCAACCGCGAAAATGGTCCCTGCGATCGGAGCATCGAAAGCGACCGCGAGACCTGCGGCTGCACCGCAGCCCACAAAGAGTTTGATACGCGATATCGGCATACTTAAGAACTGCCCCAGAGTCGAGCCCAGCGTAGAACCTATCATGATTATCGGGCCTTCGTTTCCGAGCGGGACACCGGTAGCTATCGAAAGAGACGAAGTTATCATTTTGAAAATCGCAAGTTTCGGCGGCATGATCCCGTTTTTCAGCTTCAAAGTTTTAAGAAGGAATCCGAATCCCGCTCCTCCGCTTTCCTTGCAGAGATATCTGATTATGAATCCGCTGATGAAAACGCCTGTCAGCGGAAGAACGAACTTATACCACATCGGCAGTTTCTTGAAGGCTTCAACTGCCGCGATTGTGGGAGCTCCGATAAAAAGTTTTGACAGATAGTCTATCATCCAGTTGAAGCAAAGGAACGCGCATCCCGCGAGGATCCCGATGATTACAGCGGCAAAAATCAGGAATGTTCCCTCTTTCAGCTTCGCTTTTTCGAGGAAATTTTTTAATTTGAAAAAAGATATTTTTCTCATGATTTTTTTCTGTATATTTTCAAAGTGTCTTTTCCGAGTTTTTCCGAATGAGTGAGATCAAAGGAGTTTTCAAAAATGCTTTCAGCTTCTTCATCAAAAAGTGGAAGTCCCGTTCCGAAGGTTTTGGGAGAAACGATGAGCTGCATTTCATCGATCAGACCTTCTTTCAAAAAGGCTCTCACAAGGTCAGCACCGCCTTCGAGAAGGATCGAATTTATTTTGTGTTTCGCGAAAAGTTGAGTGAGTGCCTCTTTGAGCGAATATCCGTTTTCCAGAATGATGGTTTTTACCCCTTGCACCTTGATTTCATGCACCTTTGGAGAGGTTGTAACGATTATCGGCGAGCGTTCAATGATTTTTGTATTCAAATTCAAGGAAAAATTCCGGCTGAAAATAACCGGCTGCGGGTCAAAACCATCTACCAGCCTGACTGTAAGCATAGGATCGTCGATATTTACGGTGTTTGCACCGACTGCGATCGCGGAGTGCTCGCTTCTAAGTTTATGGACATAGATTTGCGCCTCTGAGCCGCTAATGATGCACCTTTCGCCCACTTTCTGAGTTATAAAACCGTCCTTGCTTGCGGCAACTTTTACCGTTATCCATGGCAGATTCGTGCGGATTCCCTTGAAAAAGAAGCGGTTTATCTCTTCGACTTCGCCTGCAAAACCCTTTACCAATGCACCTTCCACGCCGTTTTGAATCAAAAAATCAAGTCCGCCAACGGCTTTTGCGTTTTCTTCCTTTTTTGCAACAAAAACTCTTTTGATACCCGCTTCCAGTATAGCTTTTGCGCATGGCGGAGTCTTTCCGTAGTGGTTGCAGGGCTCAAGCGTTACAGCCATGTTGAGACCATTAGCCTTGAAACCGATTTTTCTGAGTGCATCTGCTTCGGCATGGTCACAACCGTATTCCTGAGTGAAACCTTCCGAAATAATTTTCCCCTCGTCGTCAAAAATCACAGCCCCGACTTTCGGATTGGGATAGGTTTTCACCGTCGCCAGTTTTGAAAGCTCAACAGCACGCATCATCATCGCGGAAACTATGTTTTTATCTATCTCAGCCAAAGGATTCACCTCATTAACAAAGCCTTCCCCTTTTATGGAAATAAATATTACTGTCAAATTTTTCAATTATATATATAATCCCGCGTTTTATTGTCTTTTTTTGGAGAAAACGATGCCGGCATTACTTAAATTTCTCGCAATTACGCTTTGCGCCGTGCTTATCGCATGCGGCAGCTCGTCGGATGAGGAAAATGAATTGCCTGATGAGAATATACCGACTGACGATTCCGATACCGCAACGCCGGATGAAAATGATGAAGATTCAGATTCTGTTTCCGATACTGACAGTGTAGTCAAAGAAAACGATGAAGACGAAAACAGCGATGCAGATTCACCCGAAAACGATAGCGAAACTCCTGGTGACGACAGCGATGGAACTCCTGGCGACGACAGTGATTTTGAAGAGCTTCAGACCGGCGGGATCTACATTTTTTCAGATTTCGACGGATCGGGAAACGCCCAGTCGAGAGAGATTTTGGGAAACGGCGGATTTTTCGGTTTTTCTATCATAACGCTAAGCGACAAATACTGGGCAGTAAGTGCGATCCACGAGTCTATCCCGGCCTTTGACTGGGACAAGGCGACTGGAAAACTCTACATTTTTGAAAAAGAGAAAAAAATCGAAAAACTTGAAGACGCCGCTTTCGTGCTGAACCACCCGGACAAATCGGTCAATGTCGGCTTCGGTTATGCGGCGGCTGAACTTTGCGATATCAACGGCGACGGCTTTGACGATCTTGCCGTTTCTTCGCACCTCGCGACCTTCAACAACCTTAGCGCGGCAGGAGAGATCGTCGTTTTTTACGGCGGGGCTTCGGGCTGGAAAGAGGAAAATTCCTCGATTTCGCGCCTTTCCTCGGAATATATCCAGAAAGCGGACAGCATGAGCCAGTCTCTTGCGTGCCTTGACTACGACGGCGACGGCTTTGCAGATATTTTTGCAGGCGGCCAGAACGCAGGTCCTGAACTTAATGGCGGAGGAAGCCAGGGAATGGTAGCCATGTTCAAAGGAAGCGCTCAAGGTCTTTCCGAGCACGAAAACTCGGTTCTCCTTCCCGAAGTCGAGGAAAAAGCGCAGTATTTCGGCAGCGGAATGGTCCTCACAGACCTCAACGGAGATTCCAAACCTGATCTGGTAGTTGCAGGCTGGGGATTGAAAGAGAACGCCTCTTCCGCGAATTCAGGCGGAGTCTATATTTATCTCGGCGGAGAAAACTGGTTTGCGGGTGCTTCGAAAAAGATTTTCGGCGAAGCTGGAACGCAATTCGGAAGCGCTTTGAAGACCATAGAGATCGGCGGCAAAAAATATCTGGCGGTCCTTGCCCCGAAAGACAAAAACTACGGAACGGTCAACTTCTACGATCCGGCTGAAAATTTCGCAACAAGAGGCCGTTTTTCATTCCCTTCGGCCTTTGTGGAAGAAGGGAACCTTTCCGATTTCGATACGATAAAAATATCGGCTGATACCGACCTTATCGTTGTCGGAGGCAAAACTTTCGGTAGCGGCGGAATGACCTACTGTTCAACGATAAAAAACAAAACTGTCTCGGAGGCCGAAGCGTGCAAATTCCAGCCCGATTCGCCTGAAGGAGGCTTCGGATACTCGGTCAAAAACATCGGAAACGGCGAGATCGTTGTAGGAAAGCCTGAATATATTCACAGATTTTAGGACTTTATGGGAAACGGCAGATTTTTCTACTCACGCAATTTCGTAACTTCGTTCGCGCACGGACTTCACAAGCGGATATACCACTATTTTTTCAGAAAATTCGATGTCGAAATTCCCGATCCCGAAGGCTTTGAATCACTGAAAACAAAAGACGAAAACGGTAAAAAGCGCCTTGTCATCTACATTTCAGGGCGCAACAGCAAGATCGAGCAGTTCCTTCTCAACGGATTTATGATTGAAAACGGAATAACACCGCCCACCCACTCTTTCGGCCCGAAAACGCGCTTTTTCAGGCCGCTTGGCGAACTCTGGATGATGTTCATCTCTATTTTCAGACCATCAATAATCAAGGACAGATTTATAGAATCGCTCTACATTCCGGTCGATTCGCCCGAAGAACTCAGTATCAACCCCGTTTTTTCCGAAGTTTACAGAAAACTGAAACATCAGGAGGCGACTCTAATCCCCGTCATCACGCTCTGGGACAAAAATCTTGACAAAAAGAAACGCTGGGAGTGGATAAACCAGTTCATCGGCCGCTACAACTTCTGGTCGACATCGTGGGAACTTCTCATGTTCATGCTGAAAAGAAGGAAACTGACCCTCAGGATCGGCATCTCGTCAACGGCAAAACTCGAGGATTCCGAAGAAGTTTTCGTTCAGAAACTCTGCGACCTTATGGATACTTCGAAACGCAACGTCGTAGGCGCGGCGCTCAAAAACTGGCTCGACCTCAAAAACGAGACTCTCTTCAAAATGGAGCTCGGAAGCGATGACGAAAAGCGTTCCGCGATAAAGACAATGAAGGCGATGTCTTCGCAGTACAGTCCGCTTTACGCCGAGACAGCCTCGTATTTCCTCGGAAAAATATTGAACGCCCGTTTTTCGAGATTCACTTATTCCTCGGACGAAATAAACGAGTTGCGAAAAGTCTGCGCGCAGAGCGCCTCGAACACAGTATTTGTCCCGACGCATAAAAGCTACTTCGACTATCTGATACTCAACTACATTCTTTACAAGGAAAAAGTTACCGTTCCCCTCGTTGCGGCTGGCGACAACCTCGATTTTTTCCCTCTCTCGCCCGTTCTTCGCAAAATGGGAGCGTTTTTCATAAGACGCAAAATCCAGAACGACGAATTTTATAAAAAGATCCTCACGACTTACCTTGAACAGATCGTGACGGCAGGTTACAACATCGAATTTTTCATCGAAGGAGGCCGTTCAAGAAGCGGAATGGTGCGTTCTCCGAGAACCGGAATGCTAAAAATGCTTGCCGAAATCACGAAGGCGACAAACAGAAAACTCTACATTGTTCCTGTTTCGATAACTTACGAAAAACTCAAGGAAATCGAGGATTACAGCCGTGAAAAGCAGGGCGTGAAACAGCCCGAATCGGAGCATTTTCTCAAAAAACTTTTCACACTTTTCAGAGCGAACTACGGCCCGGTTTACGTCAGATTCTCGCAGCCGATACTTCTTAACACGAAATTCACCGACGAGACTGCGGCAAGGATCGCGGAATTGCAGGAAAAAGCCTCGGTCATCAGTTTTTCGGCAATTTTCTCGGCTGTTTTCATGGGGTTTGAAAGCCTTTCCATCAAAGATCTGGTCGAAAGAATGGAGCAGACTGTCGAGATCATTCATACGCTTCCCGGCATCGAAACCGCTTATGCACTCAACAATCTCGATGTAAACTGCTCGAAACTTGTCAATATCCTGCTTAAAAAAGGCGATCTGATCCCGAAAAACAAAAACAGCCACGAAAATCAGGTTTTCACAATATCGAAAAACTCGATTCCCGAGTTCTCGTTCTACAAAAATTCGGCCGCGTTCGCATTCGCGCCGTTTTTCTGCGAACTTTTCCGCGACACGGAACTTTACACTTTCGTAAGCGAGTTTCTCGAAAATACAATCATGGGCTACTACGAGTCGATCAATTCAGAAAATCAAATCGATGTTTCAACGCTTCCAGACTGGTTCAAGACGATGCTAAGAAAATTTTTCGAAGACAAATTCGCGATTTTCGGCACGGTTCTCGAACTTTTGGGAGAAGGCGGCATTTTGAAAGAAGAAAAATCAAGACACTCCGAAATAGTCAGAAAACTTCTTCCGAAAGTAAGCGAAAAAATCCCGTCAGCCACGGCTGACGAAATCTACGAAATGCTGTTTTTCCTCGAAAAGAAAGGGGTCCTGAAAGAAAATCTCACCATTTTCGACAAAGAATTGTCTCAGGAATTAACTGATAAAATCAAGGCGTTGTAGAGAAGTCTACCTCACGCAGCGGATACTTATATGGCCGTCTGTCTTACTGAATACTCCGGTGGATACAACACCAGAGGTGAAGAACACATACCATGGTAAGACTGTATTGTCCACATCTGTAGAGGAAGACCAGAAATATTGTTGCGGAGAGCCGGGGAAATCGGAAGCGGGGTTAGCTCTATCGTAATTAATAAGGGTGATAAGCTCGTTCTTGTTAGGAAGCCGCCAGTCACTTTTCCCTGCATAGGTCAGGTTCTCGCAGTAATACAATGCCCAGTGCCACATGTCTGTGACGTATGTTTTCTGCCAGATAAGTCCGGTTACAGTGTCTGTGACAATCACATCGCCGTTTGAGGCAGTGGTTTCAACAAAGATGCTGTCAGGCAAAGGTGTACCGCGGACGCATCTGACTTTGTATGGTGTGTCGGCTGAAGCGTATTGTGAATAGCCGTATTTAAAGTTGACATACCACGATTGTGTTGTGTTACCGGCATACTGTTTCGATGTCCATAAGTTGTCTGAACCGCTGAAATAATCTGTATCTACCGCAGGAGTGTGTCTGCTGTTGTCAACAATGCTGAGAAGCTCTTTCGGGCTAGGCAGTCTCCAGTCGTCGTATCCTGCGTATTCAAGGTCTTCGCAGTGGGAAACGGCATTGGCCCATGTGTAGTCATCCTCAGAAATTGTCTGCTGCCACTCAAGTTCAAGATTGTTGTCATAAACGGTTGTTTCGCTTTCAGAGCCTCTGATTTCAAAATTTTTCGGTATACAGTAGCCAAGTTCTGCATACTGGGCATCCTGTCCGAAGATAGTTTCTCCTTCCTCAGGACAGGTTATTTCGCCTGAAGCATTGAAACCTGCGTAACACTTGTCTTGACCTGTGCAGATTCCTTTGGGCTGCCGCACACACTTGTTGCTGCTGTCCCAGAAATATTCTTCTTCACATCCGCAGGTATATTCCGTTGCACTTGTAATGCTGCATCCTCCTGTTGAATTAGGATCAAGGAGGCTGCACCAATCGCACGGATTTATGACGGATCTCACACAACGGACTGCGTTGCTATTTTTCTTAAATACCTCTTCCACATTTCCATTACCGAAGCTAGCTATCCATGCGTGGTTTGCGTAGTTTGATCTTACATAGGAAGAAGAAGACCAGAAATCTTTGTTCGGCATATCCGGGAAATATGAATAAGGAGCACCAGATTTTTCATAGTTTACCAAAGATGCAAGTTCATTCTTGTTAGGAAGTCTCCAATCAGTATACCCGGCATAAGTCGAGTCTTCGCAGTATTTGAGTGCCTCCTGCCATTGTTTGCCTGTCACATACTCTCCCTGCCACATAAGACCTGTCTTTGAATCGGTTACCACATCTGTTTCGCTTATCGTCAGAGTCGTAAAATCAGCAGATGTCGCAGGCTGCTGTGTCTCGTTTCCGCTTACACAAAGAACATTGTAGGTTTGTGTTGTCGTAGTGTTACGATAATACCAACCAGTTGCCAGATTAAAACTGTAATAAATTTTCGATGTCCACACTGCTTTGTTACTTGCTCCGAAAATTGAATTCGTTGCAGGAGAGATTCTGCTGCTGTCAACTATAGTCAGAAGTTCAAGCGGATTCGGAACTCGCCAAGTGTCGATTCCGCCGTAATTCGAGCTGTTCAAATCGGCACAGTGATTCGGTGCATCCTCCCAGGAGTAAGTGTCTGATGACTGTGAGTATTCCCAGAACAGGCCGGTATTGTTATCAACAACAACCTTTTGGCCTTCAAGTGTCTGAAGTGTGAAACTCTGTGCCAGACATTTGTCGGTATATTGCGCATCCTGACCGAAGAAATCTTCTTCTGCCGCCGGGCAGTTGATTGTACTATTTGAGTTGTAGTTGAAGCACTTGTTCTGGCCTGTGCAGATTCTGCCTAAAGTCTTCGGAGCACACTGATTTCCATCCCAGAAATATCCGCTTTCGCAGCCGCATGTGTGAGTGTTCCAGTCTGTCGGAGTGCATTCGTGTGTCGAATACGGAACATTTGCACAGGGAGTTGCATCGCACGGATTTACGCAGGTCGAACCGTCCCAGAAGTATCCGTCATCGGCATTATGACATTCACATTTATATGAATCGTAAGATTTGGGAATGCATTCAGCCTCTCCGCCTCTGCACGGATTTGCATCACACGGGTTGACACAGGTAGTGCCGGAATCGTTCATGAAATATCCGTCTTTGCAGCCGCATGAATAGTTTTCAAGACTTGTCGGGATACATATCGAATTAGGAATGTCGCTGCACGAATCTGTATCACATGCGGATCTTACACACCTTACATTGTTTCGACCCCAGGATGTATAAGTATCTACCAAACTCCCACGGTAGAAAGAGACTGTCCATGTCCCATTCGCTGATCGAGAGGAAGACCATAATGCTGCGGGGTCTCCGAATTTGCTGTGTTCGCCTGAATCATTATAGTCGCATGAATTGCAGGACGAAGAATAGCAACTGTTTGACAGGCAGACAACTGCATCATCCCTGACACCGCAACTGCCTCCTGGCATCTGCGTGTCAGAGCAGTTCTGAATAAGTGTTCTCAACTCGCTGATTGTCGGCAGATGCCAGCCGCTGCTGAAACCGCCGTAATTAAACGAATTCAAGTTCGTGCAGACCTCTTTTGCACTCTCCCTTGATGAAACCGAATCATACATCTTCGACCAGACGTAGTGGGTCGATGAATCCTGGCATGGTCCCGTGTTTGACGAACTACACTCGTACAAAACACACTGTGAGCCGTTCCAGTAATATCCTTCGTTACATTCACACTCATAATCATTTAATGACGTTGCATTTGCTGCGTCAAAGCATGTGCCTGTCGAATTTGGCATATCGGTGCATTTGTTCTGGTTCTGGTTCAAATAGCAAGGATTAACGCATTGTTCCTCGTAGATACTCCAGAAATATCCGTCTTCGCAGTTGCATGAGTATCTGTCCCAGTCATACGGCCAGCAAATCGAATGAGGAGTACACGGATCTTCATCACACGGGTTGACACAGGCGGTGCCGGAATCGTTCCAGAAGTATCCGTTTCCACTATCGCAGTCACAGGAAAATGAGCCTCCGGTTATAAAGCATGTCGAATTCAGAATATCGCTGCAAGGATTGTCATTACACGGATTATCAATGCATTCATTTCCGTTCCAAAGCTTGCCTTCTTCGCAGATGTAGGATCTGACGCAGAGGAAAGAGTAGTAGGTGTGCTGCCATAATGTGGATCTTATTGGCACACCACCACCGATAAAATCCAATTCCCCTGTTTGGAAATTAACCATCAGTGTTTTATCTTCGGATTCGGAAGACGAAGAAGACCAGAACAACTCTTCTGACAACAACGGTATATCCAGCATAAAATCTGGAACGGGAGGATAAGCATCATAGTTTACAAGTGAAAAAAGCTCGTTTATGTTCGGAAGCCGCCAGTCGCTGTATCCCGCATAAGTCAGATCTTCGCAAGAAAAAAGTGCTGAGCTCCAATCTTCTGAAGCGTTTATAGTATGCTGCCATACGAGCCCTGTTGATGTGTCTGTTACGATTTCATCTCCTTCGATTGTCGAAAGTTCGAATTGATCGGGTGATATTGCAGGGAGTTCGTCACCTCTGACACAACGAACTTTTGTGTCTGTGTCTGTCTTTAAGTAATGATTTAGACCAGGAGTAGTAAAACCGGCTGCCCAGGCTTCTTCTGAATCACCTTTATACTCTTGAGATGCCCATGTCCATACTACCTCGTCTGTATCGTCATCATCGTCTATACCGTCATCGTCTATATCGTCGTAATCTGGAATGATGTATTTAAAGGTGGTCAGAAGTTCTTTTACGGTAGGTAATCTCCAGTCGTTATATCCGCCGTAATTCGAACTGTTCAATTCATTGCAGTGGTTCGGCGCATCATCCCAAGTGTAGGTGTATGTTGAAGGAGACTCTTCCCAAATGAGACCGGTGTTGTTGTCGGTGACAGTGTTGCCTTCGTCGTTTTCGTTTAGAGTGAAGCTCTGAGGAGTGCAGACAGCAGGTGCGTACTGTACATCCTGACCGAAGTAATTGTCTCCTAATGCAGGGCACTCACCGTATTCACCGAATCGGCATTTGTTCTGACCTGTGCAGATTCTGCCGAAAGCAGTGACACATTTCGAATCTTTCCAGAAATATCCGTTGTTGTTGCATCTGAAGACGCACGCGTTTGCAACGGGGCTATCGCTGTAGTGTTCGGCATTCGACGGAACCCAGATGTTTCCGTTCCATGTCTGGTCTATGGTTTCGTTCCACCACGAAGTGCCTTCGGGCAATCCGGTACATCTGAATTGCCGTGTATCTGCATTGCAGGTTGAGTTTCCGTCCCATGTGTAGTTTTCTTTGCATCTGTAGCGGCATTCGTTGGCGTCAGCCTCTTCATTGTAGACTAAATGATCTCTCTCCGGAAGCCACTGCCAAGTGGAAGTCGTTTCATTCAGCTGCCACTGTTGGATAAACATGCCGCCCGGGTTCGACCATTCCGCATGCATTGATTCCAAGTTGAGAGTGTCTATGCAGGAGTTGGGTTTTGTCGCTCCTACGCATTTGTTTGAAGCTCTTTCGTAAACAAAGTACGTGTCACATTTGAAGCGGCATTCCGAAGAACTCGGAACTTCGTTGTATTCTGCGATGTATGACGGATACCAGTTGCCCTGACCGTCATGATACTGGTTTATTGTCGAAACATTGTTCCACTGGGCATGTTCTTCGGGCAGCCCTTCGCAGCCGTGCGGCAGGAATTCCGGAAGAACGCATTTTGCAAGAGAGCTGTTCCATTCAAATCCTGAATAGCAGAGGCACGAATAGCTGTCTCCGCTTTCCGAGGGTTTGCAGACGCCTGTCGAGTTGACTGTATTCCTGCACGGGTCGAAGGTGCACGGATTTACGCAGTCTGAGCCGAGGCACTGCTCGTCCTTTCTTACGCAGATGAGATATTTTGTGTCGTCTTTGCTGCCTTCCGCTATCGTTCCGCTCTCGAAATCGACTGTCCATGCCTTTGCAGGTTCGCCTGTCGAACTCGTCGAAGTCCAGAACTCTTTAGCCGCAATGCCGGGGAAGCCGCTCATCGTGCCCTCTGATTTGGTGTAATCAAACAATGATGCAAGTTCGTTTCTGTTCGGAAGTCTCCAGTCGTATTTTTCTCCTGCATTGCTGTTTTCGCAGTAAGAAAGAGCTTCAGACCAAGTTTTTGCTGAAGTGTAGTATCTTTGCCACATAAGTCCGCTTTCTGCGTCTTTGACTGTCTCGGTATCAATTGTGAAGCGGTCCTGAAGCGGGTCGTAATCGTTTACATGAACACAGATTACATGGTTCGAAGCCGATTTCTCGACACTTTCAAGTCCGCCGTTTTCATCGAGCATCCATGCGTTTCCTGCGATTTTTTCGTCTTCGCCCGCCCAGAAACTGTATCCGTAAACTATGAAACTGTCGGAAAGGGCAGGGCTCGTTGTGTCTGAGTCAACTATCGTGAGAAGTTCTGTCGGGTTCGGCAGTCTCCAGTAAAGCTGCTTGCCGCCGTAAGTTGAAGTGCGGCAGTATTCTTCTGCTTCATCCCAAGTCATAGCGCTGTTTGAAGCAACTTTGTGCCACTCGTAGTGAGTGAAACCGTCAAGTACGATCTGCTGACTGCCGCTTCCAGTCGTGCTGAAGCTGTGCTTCGTGCAGTAACCGGCATCGGCATACTGAGCATCCTGACCAAAGAGAGTTGAGCCGTAAACCGGACACTCCGTCATTTCGGAAGCGTTGTCGAAGCAGCTTTCCTCGCCTGTGCAGATGTTGCCGAGTGAAAGAGGATCATCGATGCATGCGCCGTTATACCATTTGTAGCCTTTCGCGCAGGAGTAAACGCACTCTTCACGGGTTGTGCCGTACTCGCTTGCCTTGTTTTCAGGCATCCACTTTGTGCCGTTCCATGTCTGCTCGAATTTGCCTGTTCCATCGTTCCACTGCGTATTTGCGGGCTTTGTTCCGCAATCACCCGCAACTTTAGAGCAGTTACCGGCCGTAATCCAGTCGGAACATGGCGCTTTGTCGGGTGCAATTCCCTGTGTAGCTTCGGAAGCACACGGAGCAGTTCCTTTCGAGCCTTCAAAACCCATGATTTCGGAACACTCTTTCGCGCCACCGTCGCAGCCTTCGCCCGGATCGATTATTCCGTTATTGCACTCAGCAAATGTAATACCGCATTCCGACTTGTCGTAAACGCATGTCGCGGGGTTGCAGACGACCTGATTTCCGGGGTTAGGTGCCGCAGGATAAATGTCGCTGCAAGCGAGATTTCCCGAAACGGAAGGTTCACAGTCTTCTGACGAATCGATGATCCCGTTTCCGCATGCGTTCTTTGCGACGACCGTGATTTCCTTAGAATTGTTTCCTTCGTAAATCGTAATTGATTCAAGATAGTTGTACATCTCTTCGCCGACTGCAAGAAGAGTGTATCTGCCTGAATTTATTCCGATATTTATCGATTCATAAGCGTTTGTGCCGTCATTGAACAGTGCCGTTTCGTTTGCGACAAGTTCCATATCTTCGTTGTAGATCTGGACATAGACTTTTGCCGGATGTTTTGCTGTTGCGATATTGACAGAAAGTTCAAGACTTGCGTCAGCCGTGCCCGTAAGTTCTTCGTCAAGTCTGATTTCAACGCCGAAGGTAGCACCGGCCGTGACGTTTACGCCGACATTCTTCGTGTAGTAACCGTCCGCAAAAGCGTTGATTGTATATGATGCCGGAGCAAGTTCGGTGATGTTGATGAGTCCTGTTGTGTCGGGATACAGAGTTCTGTTGCCAGGATTAAGGATTATGCCCGGATTTGCTTCCTGCGGGATGATGTGACCCTCTGAATCGCGGAGCAGAACCTGAAGATTTGCCGGAACCGGCTTGGATTCAACACCGTCAGATTCACTGTTTGCAAGGAACTCGTAAGTTTTCTGCGTCGTGTAGGTTTTGTCTGAAATCTTCGATGTCGCGACAACCGTTACTTTGCCTGTGATGCTGCCGAGCGAATCAACATCGTTCATTCCGAGAAGCTCTTTGAGCGGTTTCAGACCGCTACTCAAGGTTCCGGGAGTGAGAATTATTCGATTTTTCCTTGAGTTCTCCTTTAGGCTTGTAGTAAGTGCGCGTATTGTCCGTTATCTTGTCAAATTCGTAGCCTTCGATCCTGACAAGGACTTTTTCGACATCAGCGCTTGCAGCTGCGACGTTGAGCGAAATCTTGTCTGTGAGGGCGCTGACTTTCGTGATGTAGGGCTTTGTCTCCATGACGTTTTCTTTGAGAACCTGAACCGTGTGAGCAGAAGCGTCAAAAGTGTCTTCGATACTGACTGCGTTTACGTTGCCGTCGATACCGTCAAAAACAAGGTAAGCCGCTTTAAGAAGTTTTTCGTTGAGCGCATCAATCGCGGTCCCGCCCTCAAAAACGATTCCTGCATATTTCAGAGTAAGGAAGAATGTTCTGAACAAATTGAATTTGTCTTCATCCGAAAGTCTGCTGTTGAACGGCATGAAGAAGTGAGCAAATATTGCGTCAGCCTCTTCGAGAGAAACTTCGGTGCCGTCAGCGGTGACATTGCCTGCATCGTTGAGTGTGTAAATTTTGCTGCAGTTCTGTGCCGGAGTTTCAGGGTTGAACCATGCACATATAAATTTGTCCGCAGTCAGAGGTGATGAAACGCCGCTGAAATTGGGACCTTTCGCGGAAGTCGTGACGTAGTTTGCAAAAATCATCATATCGTTTTTGCTTGCCACGAATTTATTGCCGCTCTCTGTGTTTCCGCTAATTGCAGCAAGTGCCGCAGCAGAATAGTCTTCAATTTCAATTCCTCTGTAAGTTAAAGGAATCATTGACGAATCAAATATATCGGCAAGAGTCGTGCTTCTGTTGTATGAAGTTGTTGAAGTGTAAAGAGCCGCGATTGCGCTTCTGAGCTCGATGCCGTTGGTTACAGCTGCTACTTCTCCGCTTTCACGTCTTGCCTTCATGCGGTTGTAGAACGCCGAAACATAGAAAATATTTTCAAAAAGGTTGAGGTTGCGCTGGAATCCTACCGGTTTGTTCATAAGTTCGTAAAGGTCGCTTCCGAGTTCGCCGAATCTTTCGCAGGTGAGATAGGGAAGAAGCGTGCTTTCAGGCTTGTTGACGGTTACACCTTTCTTGATGAACTCAACCGGCGAGTAACCGCGGTAGAAGGAGCCGTCGCACCATCTGTTGACTATAGTTTCGACCGAAACGGGGAGAGAATTCGAATTGATCAGGAATTCCGAGAAGTGACCTGTTTTAGCAACCATTACGCTGGAACTTGTTCCCATCATGATCGGGTCGCCCGCTGCTATTCTGCTTGTTTCGCCGTTTACAGGAATCATAATCGGGTCGCCGCCAGCAGCCGCGCCTACAGGATCGCTGCCGTCAGTGTACATAATCGGGTCACCGCCAGCATTGTACATGATCTGGCTACCGCCCGATGCACGGATGACGTGCATAATCGGATCTCCGCCAGCAGTGTACATTATAGGATCGCCGCCGTCTTCCATCATGATGGGATCGCCGCCTGCCGACTGAAGGACATCGCTTGTACCGTCGGCATTGAGTCTTCTTGCCGAGAGCATGATCGGGTCACCGCCGAAAACAGTGCCGAGCTCATAGACGAAGTACATCGAATCGCCGGTGAAAGTCGTTCCTGCCGGTTCAAAACTTATCTTTGAAACCTGAGAAGTGCCGTTTGATTTCGTGAGCTTGTAAGTCAGGTAATTTACAGGAGAATTTCCTTTTTTTATCGTCGTGTTCTTAGGAATGACGGCATAAATACCGTTATCGATATATTTTACGATATCCTTCGACATATCGCGGACATCGATTACGTCGGTCGCTTTCTCAAGAAGGAAAAGGATCGTTGCGGAATCTTCTGTTATCATGATGGGATCACCGCCGTCTTCACCGTTTCCTCCCATAATCGGATCTCCGCCTTCATCCTGCATAATCGGGTCGCCGCCGGAAACAAGTTTAGCGCGAACAACATATTCGCCGGGCTCAACGCTTCTGAACTTGTGCGTTGCCGCTTCGGCAGTTGTGTTCAGTACAGTCCATACAATTTTGAAACCTTCAGCAACTACCTTGCTGCCACCTTCGACATTGAGTGTTACTTCGTTGCTGTCAGGGTTGGTAACGTTTATAAGAACTTCCTTTTTATTTGCCGAAATTTTGAAGCCGTTAAAGAATTTCTCAAACTCGCGTCCGTCGGTTTTCTTGACATCTGCCGCAATCTCTTCGGAAAGTTTTTTACTATTGGTCGTATCGAGATAACTTGAAAGAAGTCTGAGTCCTTCTTTGATGCCTGAAAGTTTGGAATAATCAAGCTCTCCGAGCCATTTTCCGGTTCCGAGTTTCGCATATTTTCTGACTTTTGTTTCGCTTTCTCTCAAATCTGTGCAGGTCGGATCAACGAGAAGGACCGCATTCGTGATTTCGGAAATGTTCGCAACGTGATCGCTCATTCCTTTGAAGCAGCTTGCAAAGTCTCCAGCTTTTACGCAGTATGTCTTCGTTGCCGAAATGTTTGCATTGAATGAATATTTACCGTTCGCATCGGTATTCCCGAAAGCAATTTTTTCGTCTTGGCCGCATTCATAAAGGGCGGCTTCGATTCCTGAAACTTCGTTTCCTGCCTGAAGAATACCTGAAATATTGTGGTTTTCAGTCGCTTCTGGATTATCTGTATCGCCTGTATCTATGTCGGTATCGTTGTCAGTCTGGGTATCGCCTGAATCAGTGTCGGCATCGTTGTCAGTCTGGGTATCGCCTGAATCAGTGTCTGCATCGTTATCAGTCTGAGTGTCGCCTGAATCGGTATCGGAATCGTTATCCGTTATTCCGGTATCCGAATGGTCGGTGTCGGAATCATCCTTTTCTGAAGCCGTGTCGGCATCATCGTCAGGTTCTTCAGTATTTCCCGGATCTTTTATGCAGATATTATTATCGTCACAGACAAGACCTTCGTTGCAGGTTTTGTTCGGGTAGCACTCGCCGCCTAATTCGCCCTGCTTTTTTGCAGGTTCTTCCGAATCGTCAGCCGTGTCGGCATCGGTCAAATCTTCATCAGGGTAATCATAAACATTTTCTTTCTTGCTTTCACCGCAGCCAAGCACAAAAACAAGCAGGGTTAAAACTGCACAGAAATAAAAAAACTTTTTCATCCGACTCTCCGTTTATGAAAAAAAACAAAATTTCTAACCTAAAAGCGTAATATACTATTAAATTTAAACAAAAAAGCAAGAAACCAAGCCACTAAAATTAAAACAACCGGCACTCTGATTTTACCTGAAATCTGGTGGAGATGGCGGGAATCGAACCCGCGTCCAAAAAGGGGGAAAGTCGGGCGTCTACGTGCGTAGCTGTCTGTTTTAATTAGTGTTCAGGCTCCCAGCAGCAGGATCCCTCGCACTTTTTCGCAATTGATTTCGCTTCCCTCGCCCTGCGAAAAGGCTCGGGTCGCTATTCCGCTGTTTGGCGCCCTTGCTACAGCCGCGGAAATACCGCAGAAGGACGGGCAGGCTTAAGCTGCCAATGCAAAATTATTATTTGCGTTTCTTGTTTTGCCGCTTTTTACGAGGCCAGCGGCGCCTCGGCATGCAGCCGGAAAATCCAGCCTCCCTGTCGAAACCAAGTCATCCCCACTTGTCAAAGAAGCGTTCCTGAAAGAACGGCGGATATTATAGTCATGATTGACCGAAAATCAAGACCTCTCAGTCTGCTTTGCAGCCAGCTCCCCTACTCAGGGGAGCCTTGACGGGGAGGCAAGAAGCAGTTTTTCACAAAAACCACGACCTCATCCCTAACCCTTCTCCATTGTGGCGAAGGGAATCAAAAGCGGTTTTTCACAATTTTTTGCAACTTTCTTTTTAAGTAGTATATTTCGCCGTTAAAAACCTGTTTTGGAGGAAAAAATGCTCAATAATTTCGACATTTCGAATGCAATGACGATCAAACTTGACCCGGTTCTTCCCGAATATCCGAAATTTGTGGAAGGTATCAGACGCGCTCCGAAAAGAGAGCTCACACTCACGAAAAGCGAGATCGAACTTTCATTGAGAAACGCTCTCCGTTATGTTCCGGAAGAGCTTCACGCCTCGCTTGCTCCCGAATTTCTTGAAGAACTTCTCACCCGCGGCAGAATTTACGGCTACCGCTTCCGTCCCGAAGGCAAGATCTGGGGCAAACCGATCGATTCATACAAAGGAAACTGCATCGAAGGCAAGGCTTTCCAGGTAATGATCGACAACAACCTCGACTTCGCGACTGCGCTTTATCCCTATGAACTCGTAACTTACGGCGAAACGGGCCAGGTCTGCCAGAACTGGATGCAGTACCGCCTCATCAAAAAATATTTGGAAGTCATGACCGACGAACAGACGCTCGTTCTCCACAGCGGTCATCCGCTCGGCCTTTTCAAATCGCACAAAAGAGCACCTCGCGTCATCACGACGAACGGACTTATGGTCGGACTTTTCGACGATATGCAGAATTTCAACCGTGCAGCTGCACTCGGCGTAGCGAACTACGGCCAGATGACTGCCGGCGGCTGGATGTACATCGGCCCGCAGGGGATCGTTCACGGCACATACAACACGATCCTCATTGCAGGAAGAATGAAACTCGGTGTTCCGTGGGACGGCGACCTTCGCGGCAAACTTTTCGTTTCGAGCGGTCTTGGCGGAATGAGCGGCGCACAGCCGAAAGCAGTGGAGATCGCGAAAGGTGTCGGTATTTTTGCCGAAGTCGACGCTTCCAGGATCGAGACAAGACATTCGCAGGGCTGGGTTTCGCTTGTCACCGACAGCGCTGAAGAAGCTTTCAAGAAAGCGTTTGAATACATCGAAAAGAAAGAACCCGTCAGTATCGCGTACCACGGCAACATCGTCGATCTGCTTGAATACGCCGACTCCAAAAACATCCACATCGACCTTCTCAGCGACCAGACAAGCTGCCACGCAGTTTACGAAGGCGGCTACTGCCCGGCAGGGATCACGTTCGAAGAAAGAACGGCTCTTCTTGCAAACGACAAACCGAAATTCCGTCAGCTTGTCGACACGACGCTGCGCAGACACTTTGAAGTAATCAAAAAGCTCGTTGCAAAAGGAACATACTTCTTCGATTACGGCAATTCCTTCATGAGAGCAATATTTGACGCAGGCGTCAAAGAGATCTCCAAAAACGGAAAAGATACTTTCGAAGGTTTCATCTGGCCGAGCTACGTCGAGGATATCTTGGGACCTGAACTTTTCGATTACGGTTACGGCCCCTTCCGCTGGGTATGCCTCAGCGGCAAAGAGAGCGACCTTGCAAAAACCGACGAAGCGGCTGCCGAAGTCATCGCTCACTGCCGCCCGGTCCTCCGTTATCAGGACAAGGACAACTACCACTGGGTAAAAGACGCAATGAAAAACAAACTCGTCGTCGGAACTCAGGCGAGGATCCTTTATCAGGACGCGGCGGGAAGAACGCAGATCGCAAAGAAATTCAATGAAATGGTCCGCGAAGGAATCGTAGGTCCCATCATGCTCGGACGTGACCACCACGATACAGGCGGCACAGACAGCCCGTACCGCGAAACATCGAACATCAAAGACGGTTCCAACATCATGGCAGATATGGCGACCAACATTTTCGCCGGCAACTGCGCAAGAGGTATGAGCCTTGTAGCACTTCACAACGGCGGCGGCGTAGGAATCGGCAAATCGATCAACGGCGGCTTCGGCATGGTCCTTGACGGCTCCGAAAGAGTCGACGCGATACTTGACATCGCATTCCCGTGGGACGTTATGGGCGGCGTTTCAAGAAGAGCGTGGGCAAGAAACGAACACTCGATCGAAACAGTTGTCGAATACAACAAAAACAACGAACACAAAGACCACCTTACCCTTCCTTACATCGTCAATGACGAACTTATCGCGAAAGTAATGAAAGCGGTCAAATAAAGGCTTTGCCGGAATACGTATCTGCCTTTGAACAAATCTGAAGCAACAGGATCCTTCGTTTAGACTCAGAATGACAAGATATTTTAAGAGAAAACCAGAAGATCGGGTTTGATTATCAAAATCAAGCCCAGTGTGAGCATAAGAAGGCCGCTCACGAGTTTGAGTTTTTTAGCATGTTTTTCCTCGAATCTGTGCTTACCCATCGTGACGACGAAAACCAGCACGATTATCGCGAGAGGAACAACATAATAAACATTGTAAAGAGCCATGTAGAGATATTTTTTGAGGGTCGAGACATTCTGGATCGAAAGGACTCTCGTGTAAATTGCCGGAAGTCCTATCGTGCAGCCGAGCTCGATCAAATTAACGAAAAACGCAAGCGCTATAGTTCCGAGAATAGAAAGAAACATGCTTTTGTTGTTGATGACTTTTCTCATTTTTTCGAAAAGTTTCGGCTTTACTTTGTCGGGGATCATCAGGCTGACACCTTTTTTAAAGAAGAAAAACTCCTTCATGTTGATGAGTCCCATTATGAGCGCGACGACACCGAGAGCGATCGTGACATAGGTCGTCATTCCCATAAACGTGAAAATATTGAGCCATGCCGTCATGAAAAGGAAATAGACGACGCCCGAAGAAAGAACGAAAACAGTTCCTATCATTATGACTTTTTTCCTGTTTTTTGCCGCAACAAGAAGCGTCAGAAGGAACATCAGGACCCACATCGCGCACGGGTTCACACCGTCGAGAAGACCTATTATAAAGGTAAAACTAGGAAGTTTGACAAGCTGCGCGTCAATTTTGCCGAGCACAGGCACATCGATAACGTTTTCCTTGCACTCCTGACACTGTTCGCCGCACGATTCACCGTCAACTTTGTTCATCTCGATCATTTCGCGGATCAAAGCGTCGTGATGCCCAGTCTGAAAACCGACAATAAATTTTCCGTTAAAAATAAATGTCGGCACACCGCCGCCCTGAATACCGAGCTTGCGCGACATTTCCATAAAAAGTTGTCTGTTTTCAGGAATTTGCAGGACTTCCAGTTTTTTGAAAGTTATATCAGGATATTCTTTTTCCAAAGTTTCGATGAAAGGCTGCGCTTCATGGCAGTGCGGACATTTATATGAATAAAAGAAATAAAAAACATTGTCCGCAGCCGCTTCTTCGGCAAAAAGAGTCAATGAAAACAAAGCGATGATCAGCGAAAACCAAAATTTTTTCATAAAAAGACCTCCGAATTCGGGAACAAAAAAGCTGTAAATGATACTCAAAAACATTTTTTTAACAAAAAAAGTATGGTTTTTATTTCGGAATTGCGCGGAAAAAGACCGTAATCCCTGAAAAATCACTTATTTTTTCTTTACCGGCTTTTTAGTTTTTTCCGGTTCTTCAGCTTTCTTCGGTTTTTCTACTTTCTCAGCTTTTTCTACTTTATCAGGCCCTTCAACTTTGCCGGGTTCTTCGCTTTTTTTCGGGTCAATGTTTTTTTCGGGCTGGGCGGCATCGGTTTTTACCTTGCCGGTTTCGATCATTTCACGGATCCGCGCTTCAAAAACATCTTTTTTGTAACCGACAATGAATTTTCCGTTAAAAATAAAAACGGGAACTCCGACATTTTCTATCTTAAGCTCGGCAACCTTTTTATTGAAAAGGGCAAGATTCACTTCATCTTTGGAAACCTCGAGTCTTTTAAACTTTATATCGGGATTCTCCTTTTCCAGAGTATCGACAAACGGCATCGCCTCATGGCAGTGCGGACATGATTCGGAATAGAAAAAATAAAAGATTTCAGGTGCTTTCTGCGCCTCCTCGGCAAAAACGACTAAAGGCAGCAGCGCAAAAATCACAGCAAAAACAACTCTTCTCATAAAAACCTCCCTTTAATCCGGAGCGGACTAAATATACTTTCCGATAAGAGCGGCAAGCTCCTCTTTAGGAACAAGACCGATCGAAGTTTCTATTTCCTCACCGTTTTTGAAAACTTTTATGCACGGGATCCCGCGGATTTTGTATTTGAACGAAAGTTCCATGTTTTCGTCGGTATCGACCTTTACAAATTTGATCTTCGGATTGTCAGCGTAGTCGTTTGAAAGCTCTTCAAAAATCGGTCCGAGCATTTTGCACGGTCCGCACCACTGAGCCCAGAAATCGACGATTGCGATACCTTCAAATCTGATGACTTCCGCGTCGAACGTCTTTTCGTTAGCATGAACAAGCATTTTTGCCTCCTAATTGAAAACTATTTTTTTGACGCCGTTTTTACTCAGGTTGAGAACTTCCCTTTCAAGGTCAGGATAATCTTTTTTGCTCTCGTTCCCTTCGTTGCTCACCTGAATTTTGTAGAAAAATGCCGCGACTGGAGCTTTCTCTCCCTCAATGTGGAAGAAGAAGACCTTGTCGTCCTCGATCTCGATCGCCTCCTTGCTTTCCCCTTTTACCTTAGGAACAATGTGGTAAAGAGATTTCATAGAGCAGAATTTTCTGACAGGTGCGAACCTGCCGTCCTCGAAGCAGGAGACGTCGTCACTGCTTTTGAATTCGATCTCTTTAATGTCGGCGAATTTGAACATGAGCTCGTTGACACCCTGTGCCGCCGAAATCGTCGTCGTCTCGGAAAGCGACTTGGTGTTGCTGAGCTGCGCAGCCTCGATTTTTACGATTTTTCCCGAAATCGTTTTGCCGGTTTTCAGCGTAATCGTTGCGTTCTGTGCAAAAACAAACGATGAAACGAGCAAAATTGCAAAAAACATAAAATTTTTTTTCATAACGACCTCCAAATTTATTTTATTTCAGTTTCCCATGGATGCTGTCTCTGATAGCGGAGAACATTGGTGAGGACCCGTTTTCTTGCTGCAACGATCTGGTTTTTCTTGTATTCTTCATGGTTCGCACGCCCGGAGCGGCTTTCAATGAAGCTCTCCTCGTCCAGGATCTGCACTTCGAACGGGAAGAAAAAGCGGTATATCGGCTTTGCCGCATTTATCGGATCTTCCATAGTGATGAGCAGCCGGCTCGTGAGTTGTATCGAAGAGTATGAAGTCGAAGAATAGAGGTTCGTCTCCTCGATGTTTCTCTTGGTGATCTCCTCTTTTTCCTCAGGAGGAATCTCAAGATATTTTTCAAGGAAATCTGCAACATCTTCCTGTGACCACGAGGAAAGGTCGTGCGATTTCAGTTCTTCGACCCCTTCGATGAAACGCGGAATGTTGACGACATTGTTTTTCGTTCTGCTCGGCTTGATGTTGGCAAACGAAATGACATGGTTCGTCGCGAAATACCTGAGGACAAGGATGATATCAAGCTTGCTGTAAGTCACGATCCGCACTCCGACACGGTCGAAAATATCGGCAGTGACATTCTCCTTTTTGTGGAGAAGTTTCAGGATCAGGCTGTCGCGCGACTTGTCGTTTTTTATCTCAAAAAGTTTAAGCCTTATCGCGTCGTCTCCCGTTCCGAGAAAATATCCTCCCGCAGCGCTGCCGTTCAGGTGAGAGCTGAAACGCTTGTAGATCTGGTTTCTGATTCCAGGCATAAAACTTTTCGCGAGGTCGTTTTCTACATGAGTTATCGTGTGGGCGACCCTGAGAACAGCGCAGGCCCAGGCCTGTTCAAGCGTTTTCTCCTTTTCCGAAGCCTTAATCAAAAGACTCACAATGTCGTCGTCGCAGAGAATGTCCGGCGGAATTATCAAAGTTTCGGTTTTTCCCTCGGGATCTTCCGAAAGATAGCTCTGAATGAAAGTTTTCGCCTCGCTAAGAATCGATGAGACCGTCTCCGCAATTTCAGGATCCGTTATGTCGTAACCGTAATTTTTGATGAAAACAAGCCCTGATTCCCTGTCGTGGACATTGAGCCTTTCGATGTCGATGAAACTTTTCTGCGAAAAAATCGCGTCAAAAAGCTCGAAAGGGAATTTCAGGAAATTTTTTTCAAGTTTATTTTTAAGTTCCATGGTTTACAAACCTCCAAGGTCGAAACGCGCTATTATACTCAATTTTTCGTAAATTGCGAGAGAAAGAGGAGACCAATTGAAAAAAATGCCCAAAGTGGCAAAAATTTTCAGTGGAAGGTGATTTTTTAGCAGTAGTTTTACTGAGATAAAATAATCGAAAATATCGCAATCATTACTTTGGAAGATTTTGTAAATAGTTTTAAATAATAAAAAAGTAAATTGTTAAAATTTTTTCTGAATATTTGCAAAATTAAATTTTAGATATAAAATGTGCGGTGGTTTTTGTTTGGGGTATGCGATGAATAACAAAATAACAAAGCAAAAAGAAAATGAGAATCTAATTAAATCTGAAACAGTCTTTGTAAATGATATAAAGAAGATAATAAATGAAGGGAGAAAGTCAGCATATAGTGCAGTTTCTGCCGTTATGATTCAAACATATTGGAAGATTGGCAGACGAATCATAGAGCAGGAGCAGAAAGGAAAAACACGTGCTGCGTACGGTGCGCATTTGATAGACTTGCTTTCAGAAGAACTCACTAAAGAATACGGCACAGGATTTTCCGCAAGATATCTGAGACAATTCAGAAAATTCTATGTGATTTTTCCGGAATCAGAGATTTGGAAAACGCGATTTCCAAATTTGACATGGACACACTATCTTGCGGTTTTGCGTGTCGCGGATGAAACTGCATGCCGTTGGTATATTGAAGCAGCTTCTAAAGAAATGTGGAGTGTCAGGACTTTAAACAGAAATATAAGCACCCAATATTTTGAACGCCACATGTCTAATCCGGTTGACGCCAAAAAAGGTAAAAAGAAAATCTCAGCACCAAAAGTTCTGAAAAATCCTTTTGTTGCAGAATTTTTGGGGTTCAAAACCGACGATAGTTTTTCTGAATCTGATTTGGAAAGTGCCATAATAACACATTTGAAAGATTTTTTGCTCGAAATGGGCAGAGGATTTGCATTCGTGGCCCGGCAGCAGCATATTCATACTGATGCAGAAGATTATTATATTGATCTCGTGTTTTATAACATAATCTTAAAATGTTATGTCCTTATTGATTTGAAGGCAGGTAAAATCAGGCATCAGGATGTCGGTCAAATGGATATGTATGTTCGTATGTACGATGAATTAAAACGGACTGAAGGTGATAATCCGACAATCGGTGTTCTGCTTTGTTCAGAAACGGATGAGGCTATTGCAAAATACTCGGTTCTTCGGGAGAGTGACCGTCTTTTTGCCACCAAACTTATGACTTGTATGCCTACCGATGAGCAGCTAAAGGCAGAAATAGAACATCAGAAAGAAATTTTCAGACTACAGCATGAAGAATGAAGGCGAGTCGTTGAAAAAAAATGCCCAAAGTGGCAAAAATTTTCAGTGGAGGTTGATTTTCGGCAATAATTCCACTGCACCAACCTTCATCATCTGTCATTTTGTTCCTTGCGTTTCTTGCGCTGAATAACTCAATTTCCGAAACAGTGTCTCGGAGATTCAAATTAAGCCGGCTTCACTATCTTTGCAAAAATATTTGGCATCGATTTTTTCAAAAAAATCAAAGATTTTTGTTGATTATTTGAGCTGTATCGGTCTTAATTGCAAGACTTTAAACGGAAGGAGGTGCTATTGGGCAACAATCTGATTTTAGGAATTACAAAAATAGGAGATTTACTCGTAAACAATAAAATTTCTAAAACTAACGCAGATAAAGCAGATAAAAAAGAAATAACAAATATTTCTTTGAAAATTCCTGACTATCAGCGGCCTTACAAATGGACTGCCAAAAACGCAAATCAGCTTTTGGATGATATTATTGAGGCGATGGATGAAAACACGGAGGTCTATCGTGTCGGAACGCTGATTCTGCATAACAAAAACAATGAAAATAAAGATTACGATATTGTTGACGGTCAGCAGAGAGTCATAACTTTCGCGTTGCTGCTGAAAGCTTTGAAAAATAGTGAAAATAATCAAGATAATATTAGCTTTTTAAGCGAAGAATTAGCAGATAACGACTATAATCTTCACAATGTTTTAAATAACTTCAGAACATTCGAGCGGCGACTTAACAATATCGAGAAAGAGAAAAAAGATAACCTGAAAACTTTTATAAAAGAACGTTGCGAACTTGTTGTAGTAATTACAAGTGATTTATCGGAAGCATTCCAGTTTTTCGATTCGCAGAACGCCCGCGGAAAGGCTCTTTATCCGCACGATCTGCTGAAAGCCTATCACCTTCGCGAAATGCAGGATTTAAGCGCGGAGGAAACCGAAAAAATCGTCAAAACATGGGAAGATTGTGACCAAAAGGAGCTCTCAAACCTTTTTAAGGAATATCTTTACCGCTTGAAAGAGTGGATCAAAGGTAACCGTTCTGATGAACTTACCGAAAAAAATATCGATATGTTCAAAGGAATCACGGCAAAAGACAAACATCCTTATGCGCAGTTTTACAAGGGCGCGTTTGCTTATGCCGACAATCTCAACAACTCTTCTGTGCCGTTTGTTACTGGTGGAAAACTGTTAAAACCTTTCCAAATTGATGCTCCTGTTATTGCCGGGAAACCTTTTTTTGAATATGCGAAACACTATTTTGATATTCTTGCGGACATCAAGGATAACGACAAATATTCAGGTTACTTTATAAACAACAACGAAATTGTAAAAACACTGGATAAATATTACAGCTACGGTACCGGCAACAGGATCACGCGCTTGCTTTTAGATACCGCGATTCTTCTTTATGTGGACAGGTTCTGTCCGCTTGTTCCAGATAAAACGGATCTGAATTTTTTTGAGGAATTTGTGAAATTCGCATTTATATGGGCTTATTCAATGCGGGCTCAGTATACAAACGTCGGCTGGGTCGTAGCACAGAATTTCGTAACAGAAACATCAAAGAAAGACTTGAGAAACAGCTTTAACATTTACCGGATGATTGCTGATTCAGATTCACCTAATGTTTTGCTTTCAAAGCTTTCTGATACTCTTGTTCCGCTTGAAAGTATTAAGGCTGACCAAAAGGGGATCAACAAAGATAAAGATGAAGAAGATGAAGACAAAATTTTTATAAATTATCTGCACTTCTTCAAAGCCTATAAATTTTGGGAGATAAAAGATGAGCCAAAATAATAATGATCTGCCGTTGCAGAAACTTTCAATAAATGAGTTATTCTTTGGAGAGTCACGCACATACGAAATTCCGATTTATCAGCGGAATTATGCATGGGGAAAAGACGAGATAGAGACTCTTGTGCAGGATGTCTATGATTCTTTTACAAAAAACAAAGAAAGCTATTACATAGGCACTTTGGTAACATTCCGCAAAGACAACAATCTCTTTGAAGTAATCGATGGGCAACAGCGGCTTACGACAATTTATTTGATTTTGAAGACTTTAAACAAAAAGCTAAAAAGCAAATTAACCTACAAAGCCCGTACGAAGTCAGATAAGACGTTGAATGCATTGCCCAATTTCAAAGATATTGAAGAAAAAGAGCAAGACAAAGGAATTGTGAATGGTTTTAAATGTGCTTTGGCTGCAATAGAAAAAGTGAAAGAAAAAGATGCATTTAAAGAATATTTTCTGAACAATGTTCACATTATTCATTATCAGGTTCCGCGCGACATTGACTTGAACCATTATTTTGAGGTTATGAACTCACGCGGTGAGCAGCTCGAAAAACACGAAATCGTGAAAGCAAGGCTGATGGGAAAACTTTATAGCGAGAACGAGCGCATGATTTTCAATAAAATTTGGGAAGCATGCAGCCAGATGTCAACCTATGTGCAACAAAATTTAAATCTTGAAAAAAAGAAAATTTTTGGAGAAAACTATAACAACTTTAATGCAGTAAACTTTGGTTATTTTGAACTGAAAACAGAGGAAAGAACTAAAACACAAAATAAATATTCTATCGCAGAGATAGCCAAAGGTTTATTCGCTTCATCTCCTCAAGAAAATAATGAAAAGAACGATACTTTCCAACCGATAATCGACTTTCCGAATTTTCTGCTGATTGTCTTGAAAATTACAAGAATGCTGGATGCAAATGATCCCGAACCAAGGGTTACACTTGACGACAAGGAACTTCTGAATGAGTTTGATGAAGCGAAATTTGATGCTTACAAAGTAAAAACTTTTGCATTCAACCTCTTAAAAGCCCGGTTTTTCCTTGATAACTACATCGTTCATCATTCAAACGAAGATGATATTTATGGGAACAATCCATGGAAACTTCAAGTTCTGACCAAAAAAGATAAAGAAACAACGCCTGAAAACCTTTGTTCCGGTGATGAAGAATTGCAGAAAAAATTGGTTCACCTTCTTTCGATGTTTGAGGTTTCTTACTCTGCGAAACAGTATAAAAACTATCTTTTTGATTGTCTCGATTGGTTGACGGGAGATGATTCGAAAAATGTTGCCAGCTATGCTGATTTTGTGGAAAATCTTGCTAATGAATATTTTGAATCTTATGCGGAAGAGCTTGAAAATTCGGCAAGAATTCCGCTGTTTGTTTTCAATTACCTTGATTATAAAATCTGGAAACTGTATGCGGAACAGTTGAGGGGCTATAAAGAGGAACATCATGAAAGAAAACAGTTCTTTGAGAAACTCGGTTGTTCTGATTTCGGGCTTGATATTTTTCAGAAATTCTATTTTTCAAGAACGCGCCGCAGCCTTGAACACTATTTTCCGCAGGCTAATGCAGGTCAGCCAGGTCAGCCAACAGACGAACAGATAAATTGCTTCGGTAATTTCGCGATGATCGGTGCAGAAGCAAACAGTTCCGGCTCAAATTGGGATCCAAAGACAAAAATTCAACATTACAAAAAAGACGGAACCGGTAAAATTAGCAAAATAAGTGTAGCATCTTTAAAATTCTGGATAATGATGCAGATGTGCGAAGATCATAAAAAATGGGAGAGGGAAGAAATTCAAGAACACCAAAGCAAAATGCTCGCAATTTTGGGGTTGACAGAAGATAAGGCGGTTTGTTGATGATGGAGAAAAAATTGATGCCACAGCCAAACTTCCCAAAGATGGCACTCAAGACGGCACCCAAGACGGCACTCAAATGAGGACTCGAAATAAATGCAGCACCAGCTTGAAATAAACGGCAGGATCCTGGAATACATTCTTGAGCGCAAAAAGGTGAAAAACCTGAATCTGAGGATAAGGCGTGACGGAAGCGTCTATGTTTCGGCAAACAAGTCAGTTCCGCTGGATTACATCGAGAATTTTTTAAGGTCGAAATCGGACTTTATTTCCAAGGCGGTCGAACATTATTCCGAAGTTGTTTCTCTAAAAGAAAAAGAATCACCGAAAAAATATGTGGACGGGGAATCGTTCCGCGTTCTCGGGCACGATCTGAGGCTGAAAGTGATCCGCGGAGCTAGAAACGAGGTCAAAAACGACGGCGTTTTCATAACTTTGCGGGTAAAAGATCCTTTCGACACCGCTATGAAAGAGCGTGTTTTCCGCAAGTGGCTGTTTGATCTCTGCTGTGAAACTGTGACAAAATTATGCGAAAATGTTTATCCGAAATTCAGGAAATACGGCATAGATTTTCCTGAAATAAAGTTCAGAAACATGGTTTCACGCTGGGGAAGCTGCATGCCGAGAAAAAAAGTGCTGACTTTCAGTTACGCTCTCGTAACGGTTCCGGTTTCGTGCATCGAATACGTCGTCATGCACGAATTCACCCATTTCCTGCATCTGAACCATTCGCCTGATTTTTACCGTCAGCTCGCGGTTTTCATGCCTGACTGGCGTGAGAGAAAGAAACTTCTTGAAAAAAGTGTTTGCCTGACAGTGTGAACCTACACGTCCCAGAGTTTGAAAATAGCGGCATCGTCGGGAACAGTAACTTCAATGGAACCGTTTCCCGGGATCCTTTCGAGTTCGATTCCTTCATTTGAAAGGATTTTGAAATAGACTCTCGCCTTTTCACCCGCTTTGAGACCGATTTTTTTAGAATAAAGGGAAAATTCCATTACTTCGTCGAAAGCGGCTTCTCCTGCACCGACTATGTCGGCAACATACCCGGATTCGTTGCTGCTGTGGACAAGAAAAGGCGTTTTTTCAAGACGGACCATCGGAAGGGCAAAGTCGATGTTCTGGTGATCCATCAGGAATCCTTTGATATAATATTTTTTGTGTTCGTAGAAGTGCATCGGATTCGTAAGCTGGATCCTGAAAAACAGTTTTTCGCGGTTAAAGCCGTAAAGGATTTTGTCGACAAGTTTTATCGAGTTGTACATCGCGCCGCCGGCTTTGCGCGAATTTTCGAAAAATCCGGCACCAGCCCATTCGTAATAGCCGTTGTTCCTGCCGGAAATTATCGGATTTATCTCGGTCGTCGGATCGACAAAAAGGCTTATTCCCGAATTTGACGAAATAGGAATATCGAGGAATGTCGGGTAGTTCATCCCGAGCAGATTGTAGACTCTGCGCAGATGACGCCTGAAAAGACGGTCGAAAAGCCAATCGTTTTCAGTCGAAAACTGCGGACCGTACCACCAGAACCAGTCGCTTCCCTCGGCGCGGTAGAGGCAGCGCATGACTTCACTGTGGATCTGCGGCTCGACAATATGGTTGACGCTGTATTTCGCATAAAAATCACGGACACGCTTCAAATATCCCCATGCAGAATTGTCTTCGTCGTTCCCGATCCAGATCTCGTAGTTTCCGTTTATCCAAGAACCCGACCAGAGGTTGTTTATAACAGGGAACTTGTCTGTTCCACGCGAAACCACATCAGAATAAGTTGTTGTTTTTATTAATGAATCGTTTTTTAGCCTCGTAAATAGCTCTTTTAAGAAATGTTCGCCGTTCCCTGGGTAAGATTCCCATGCGTTCTCTCCGTCCATAATGACTGAAACAACGGCTTCTCTGTTTCCGTGAAAATTCGCCGCCGCGTTTTTCACATAGTTTACAAAAATGTCGGCAGCCTGCTCCGGCTTCATCTGCGAGAAAGAAAATCCGAGCAGATCAGAAAGGTATTTGTCACGGAAAAAAGCTGTAACATTCTGATTTTTCTCCGATTTCAGAAGATAGGGCGTGTAAAGCGCTTTTGTTTTGTCGGAAATGCCGAGCGATTTCATAAGGATCGTTTCGTCGGTCGCGAGCCATTTTACCCCTGCGTTCGCGGCAGCTTCGATTATTTCAGGCGATACGGAACCTTCCGCAGGCCACATTCCCTCGATATTTTTTTCCCAGATCTCCTCACTGAAACGCTTTCCTTCCTCAAGATGCCATTTCGCGTCCTCGGGATACGAATATTTCGCCGGAAGAGGTGCGCTCATGCACCTTTTCGCGATGTCGGTATCGTAAACAAGGGGAAAAATCGGATGATAGAAAGGGGTGAAGGAAATTTCGATCACTTTTTCTTCGGCAAGGCGCCTGTAAAGCGGAATTATTTCGCGCAGGACTTTCCGCTGGATCTCAAGAAGATCCTCTTTGTCGTTTTTGGTGAATCCGCAGTCTTTTCTGTCAAGTTCAACAAGTTTTTCGAACTTTTCGCGCGCCATGAAACCGAACCATTTCAGATTGAAAAGAACCTGCAGATCAAGGATTTCGTCATCGGAGAAAAGTTTTGCCGTTTCGACCCAGTCAAGTTTCTTCTCGTAGCGAAGCCTTTTATTCAAGAGCTCATTATAACGTGGCGAAGTCCTGACAAGTCTGTCCCAGTTCAGCATGAAAAAGTTTTTTACGACAAACGCTTTCTGCTCCTCTTTCATCTCGGCGGGATCAAGAAGAGTATGCTCAAGCCATGCATCTGAAACATTGTTTTCAGCATAGTCTTTCAGCTGCTCGATAAGTGACGGAACGACATTCACGACTCCCCTGACACCGTATTTTTCCATCGCGAGGGGAAGGTCGTAGTAGCCTTTCAGCGCGTGAAGCCTGACCCACGGCATAAGATATTTGTTTCTGATACAGTCCTTGTAAAAAGGCTGGTGCATATGCCACAAAAAAACAAGTTCGGTCATGGACTATCTGTCCTCCTGGAAGTTGTAACCCTTCGGAACGACGACGATTCCTTCTTCCGTTACGGTGAAACCGCGTTCCGCGTCTTTTTTAAGGTCGTAACCGATCGTCGTGTCGGGCGGAATGACGACATTTTTATCGACGATGACGTTTTTGAGTTTGCAGTAACGCCCGATCTTGACATTGTTGAGAATTACGCACTGGTCAAGCTGACTGTAGCTGTTGACCCTGACTCCCGGCGAAAGGACCGAGCGGTTGACGCTGCCGCCGCTCACGATGCACCCTTCAGAAACAAGCGAATCGGTCGCGATCCCGAGCCTTTTGTGTTCCTTGTCGGCAAAAACGAATTTCGCCGGGGGCATATTGACTTCCGGGAAACCGAAAATCGGCCAGTGGCGGTTGTAGAGGTTGATCGCCGGAGAAACCGAAACGAGGTCCATGTGCGCTTCGAAATAGCTTTTTATCGTTCCGACATCGCGCCAGTAAGGCTTTTCGTACTCGTTTTCATCGGGCATATAGATCGTGTTCTTGAGAAAATCGTAGACATAGACCCGCTTGTACGGATAAAGCGCCGGAATGACGTTTTTGCCGAAATCGTGTTCGCTCATAGGGTCTTTGGCGTCGTTCGTGACAGCGTTCACAAGAACTTCGCGCGAAAAAAGATAGTTTCCCATGCTGACAAGAGCGTAATCTGGCTTTCCCGGGATCGGTTTCGGATTTTTCGGTTTCTCCTCGAATCCGATCATGCGGTAATCCTCATCTATCTCGATAACGCCGAAAGCGCTTGCCTCCTTTATCGGAACTGGCAGAGCCGCGATCGTCATGTCGGCGTTTTTGATGTTGTGGTATGTGTACATCTGCGAAATATCCATTTTGTAGATGTGGTCGCCGCTGAAAACAAAAACATTTTTCGGAGACTCGTCACGGATCAGGTTAAGATTCTGGAAAATCGCGTCGGCACTGCCCAAGTACCAGTTGTCACCGGTACGCATCTGAGCCGGGACAGAATCGACATACTGGTTGAAGCGCGGCGAAAGACTCCAGTTCCTCGAAATGTGCTGGATCAAAGAATCGCTCATAAACTGAGTCAGAACCTTGATCTGCATAAAGCCCGAGTTAACGAAATTGCTCAGAACAAAGTCGATGATACGGTACGAGCCGCCGAACGGGACCGCCGGTTTCGCCCTGTCGGAAGTAAGCGGAGCAAGCCTTTTGCCCTGACCTCCGGCAAGAATCATTACAAGTGCCTTTGACATTTTTGCCTCCGGTTTATCTGTTAAAATCTGCCATACAAACAAAAAAGCAGAGTATTATAGCTAATATTAAAAAAAATTCGACTTTTTGTCTGTTGTGAATTTTCTTCATATATTTTTCCGATTTTTCTGGATTTTTGAAAAAAAAGTGCTATATTTCCCCGTTTTTGTCGCAGAGTTTTTCTGCGAGGTTTAGGAAAATTTGTTTTTTTAACTGTGATTTGGAGGAAAAAATGAGATTTCTCGCTATCGCTCTTTTCGCTCTTTTCTTCGCTGTTTCCTGCGGCTCCGCAGAACAGAAACCCGAAGAAGCTCCGGCTCAGGCTCCGGCTGCTGAAGAACAGGCTCCGGCTGCTGAAGAAGCTCCGGCTGCTGAAGAAGCTCCGGCTGCAGAAGCACCTGCTGAAGAAGCTCCGGCTGCAGAAGCACCTGCAGAAGAAGCTCCGGCTGCTGAAGAAGCTCCGGCTGAATAAGCAAGTCAAAAAATTCAATTTTTACCCTGTTTCTGAAACTTCGGTTTTTGAGACAGGGTTTTTTTTGCCCTTTTATTTTTAAGTTTGATTTTCAGATAAGTTTTTCAAGATCGTTTGCCGCCAGAAACTCCGTGATTTCGCGCATTCTGGCATGATCGTCCAAAGAAGCGGAAAAAACGGCATCTTCCGTCATAACAAGCAGTTCGCGTTTTTTGTTGAAAAGGACCGCCTCCTTTTCGGAAAGGTTTACCGCAAGTGAGTTTTCACAATCAATAAAATGGACTCTTCCGGTTTTCGCGTTGCCGCGGCTGTCTTTCGGCAGCAGGTCGTAGTATGCGAGCCAGCTTCCGACATCGTTCCAGCCGAAATTTCCGGCGACAGTGAAAATCGGATTTTTAGTCCTTTCCATGATTGCATAATCAAAAGATATTGAATTTATTGATGAATAAAGACTTTCTTCAGGCAGTTCAAAAGATTTTGACGAAGCCAGCTTTTCATAAGTGTCGGGGGTCAGATTCCGGAATTCATTCAGCATGGATCCAAGAGAAAACATAAAAATCCCGCCGTTCCATAAATAATTTCCGCTTTCCACGAATTTTTCAGCCTTTTCAAGACACGGCTTTTCCTCGAAAGATGCGACTTTGAAGATCCCGTTTCCGACGGCTTCCCCTTTTTTTATGTATCCGAATCCGGTTTCCGGGTATGCCGGCTCGATTCCTATCGTGCCGATGCAGTCAGTGTTTTTTTCAAGAAAATCGAGCCCTTTCCTCACCTGCTTCCTGAAATTTTCTTCGTCCGCGACATAGTGGTCGGACGGCAGGACAAGCACAGCGCGATCTTCGTTTACCTCCGATTTTATTGAAAAAAGCGCAAGCGCTATGCACGGCGCGGTATTTCTGCCGCACGGCTCGTAAATCACCTTGACCTGATCGTATTTAGCTGCATCGCGCCCGATTTCACCGCGCTGTTTCAAAGAAGAGACTATTGTTATGTCTTCAGCCATAGGCAGGATTCTTTCGACCGTTTCGGCAAGCAGAGTCTTTTCAGAAAAAAGCGAAAGGCTCTGTTTCGCTCTTTTTTCCCTCGAAAGCGGCCAGAACCTTTTGCCGCTGCCGCCGGCCATTATCACAACAGAAAGTTTCATTGCTTGATTCTCCCGTAAATGTCTTCGATCCTTTCGATATCGTCTTCGCCGAGATAACTTCCGAGCTGGAGTTCGACGATGACCATCGACGAATCTTCTGTTTCGGCACGGTGTTTTTCATGCTTCGGGATGGTGAAGACAAGCCCTTTTTCCGCTTTGAACCTGCGGTCGCCGATAACGACAAAACCGCTTCCCTCAGCAATCATCCATGTTTCGCTTCTGAATTTATGCGTCTGAAGACTCAGCTTCTGGTGTGGAGCGACAAAAATGTGTTTTATTTTGTAATCTTCGGCATTTACAAGAGTTTTCCACCATCCCCAGGGTCTTGTGTCAAACGATTTGGTGTTGACGACTCTGTGAGTGTAGAAATCGCAGAGTTCATCAAGCGAGAATTTCGCAATATTGCATTCTGAGCAGTTGAGACCATTGATATTCTCAATTAAACCGGCATATTTTTCTTTCAAGTCAAAATCGAAAGAATAAAAAACGAACTGCCTGAAAAACGCTCTGTTGACAAACGGCAGAAATGAAAAAGAGTGGAGCGCATCGAAAGAATTTATATCGGTTTTTGTTTCCGAGCAGAGTTTTTCAATGTCGCGGATCGAAAGATCTTTGATATCCAAAGCCGAAATATCAAGCATTTCAGCGTAAAAACCTTCTCTCGAATTTATTTCAGAAACAAATTTCCGAGTAAAATCCAATGTGAATTGCGAATTTTCAGTAAGTTCGTTCGCAGCCTGGGTAATAAAAAGAATTTTCATCTATCCTCACGAAATTAAAAACATGAATAGTCTTCATCATATTCTCTGCACCATTCGTCGCTTTCGCAGCTTTTCATCACGCATACAGAATTCCTGCATTCGTATAAACCGGAATTCGGGCAATCGCCAGCAGTCTGGCATGCAACAGTGCATACTTTCAAGGTTTTTCCGGAATATTCCTGCGGCAAACACTTGTAATCGCTTGAATACGTCGTAGCTTCGCACTCGGCATCGCTCAGGCATCCGGTGTAAACGCAAAATCCGTTGTCGCATTTGTTGTTGTCCAGGTCATAGGCATACTGCGTAGAGCCTTCTCCGTAAAGATTGCAGTCCGCCGCATTCGAGCATGTCGGTGTGCATTCCGGATAACCGTAAGCACCGTTTTTGTTGCAGCGGTAAACTCTGCCTGTTGCCTCTGTAACAGCTCCATAGACTTCATCACATTCGGCATCGCTCAGACAGCCGAGATAGACACATTTGCCGTTTTCGCACTTATAGTTGTCTTCATCGTATACCGCATTTGAGGTTACCGTAACGCAGTCGGAAGCTTTTGTGCAGGCATACTGGCAGAATTTTGCGGCAGGCGGCTCCTCATTCTGCTGCGGTTCATCGGAATTTTCTTCTGGACTTTCGTCTGAATCCGGCTGTTCCGGAGATTCTTCCGGGTCCGGATCGTTGTCAGAATCTGTCTGTTCTGCCGGCTCTGCGGTATCGCCGGAATCCGGCTGTTCTGCTTCTTCCGCTGTATCGGCAGAGTCCGCCGGATCTGACTGAGTTTCATTCTCTTTCTGTCCCAACTTACTGCTGCCATCACCGCACGAAACAACAAAAATCATCAAAAAACTTAATAAAAAAAGTGCTTTTTTCATCATTTCAACTCAAACCAGTATTGATAATCTTTTGAAACATTGTCTATAATTATATTCCGAACCGTAACATTGTATTTTCTGTTGTACTCGATTCCCGAAGCCAGCCAGCTTACATTGTTCGGAATTCCGATTCCGTCGGTATCAGTCTTCAAACTGCTGACAGATATCGTTTTATTGTTGGTCGAATCGATTATCGCGATCGCCACTCCTCCTAAATTGATGCCCGATGCATTGCTGAATTTGTTCGATTTGTCCTTCAGAACGCTGAACGACATTCTGATGTTACTGCCGGGATAAAGCTCTTTCGGATAATTTTCAAAAGGATAGGCGACAAAATCGATCTTCAGGTCGGAAACATTGGGTTTGTCGTCGTGGACGACTTTCACCGCCGCTCCGATGACAAAGATCCCGTTGCCGTCGGTATAGTCGGCGCGCCCGAACGAAATATGGCCGAGCCACGGGTCGAGGAACCAGCGTCTGTGACCGATGGAATCGACATTTTTGTCGATCATAAAACCGTCGACTATTGCCGCGCTGTCGGTCGTGGAAATGTCCTGATTTTTCGCCCATGAGACATGGATGTTGCTCGAATGGCAGCCGTCGTAAGCCTCTTGCGACCAGCAGTCCCACGATTTCGGCGGTTCATGACTCAACTGAAGAGTCCCTCCTTCGATATTGTTCGCCGCGATAATAAGAGAACATTCCGCAGTGATCTTATCGCCTTCGGTACTGTAAACGACCGCCGGCAGACCGTGGATCGCGCGAAGTTCGTTGAGCCTGTCAAGAACTTTCTGCTTCTCTTTGTCTGACGGATTTCCCGAAATGCACGATTCGACATCGGGCAGCGAAGCATAGACAGCACCGTCATCGTTGTTTCCGTCAGGTTCTTCATCGTTTTCGTTCCCGTCGGGATCTTCGATGTCTTCGTCGTCAAAATCCTGATTCCCGTCCTCATCATCAGGGAGATTTGAATTGCCGTCGCCGTCTGACCCGCCGTGATTTCCGTTTCCGCCGCCTGTTCCTGCACCGGGTCTCGGAACATCATTGTCGGAATGTCCCTGCCTGTCGGAATCGTTGTCGCTGACCTCAGATTCCTGGGAATTTTCCGAATCGTTACCGTAATCGTCGGTATAATCATAGACATTGTCAGATTTTCCGTTGTCACATCCCGCGAACATCAGCGGCAATGCCAAAAACAGGATATAAAACATTTTTTTCATGACGAAACCTCCAAAAAAACGGACTATTATATTTATTTATTGAAAAAATCCTAATAAAAAAAGCAGCGGAAAAACAGTACTTGATTTTAAAATCATGCGGATTAAAATGATTGGTTTTTTCGTGCTTTGCAGAAAATGCCGATTTTATTGGTGTTTTTTATAAGGCATTGTTTTTGCTTAGATTTTTTGTTTTTTGTTTTTATAAAAGGAGGAGGAAATGCCCTGCTTGAGAAAAGTTTTGATCTCTTTTCTGCTTTGTTTTTCGTTTGTTCTTTCGGCTGAAAATACAGAGTTCGAAAAACCTGTTTTAGGTAAACTTATCGAAAGAAACGGTTTTCTTTACGACACTTTTTACTACAGCATGGACGGTGAGCCGCAGTATCTCTTGCAGAAATACGACGAAATCGCGATCCCGCATTCTGTCAATCTGAACTCGCTGAACGGACTTGAATTTAACGGAATCAAAATTTCCGACATGATTTCGGAAGTTACTTACGATGCAAACAATTTCCGTGCTTTCAAAATAAAACTTGACGAATTTGACCGCAAAAACTGGCTGCAGGTACGCAACATCCTTGCAAAAGACGGCGTTGCGGCATGGCCTGTCCTGACTTATCACGCCATAAATTCGCCCATCGTCCTTGACGGCACGATCACAGTCGTTTTTTCCAAATATACAAGTGTCGAGGAACGCGAAAAGACTCTTGAGATTTTCGGTCTTAAAGTCGTTGAAACCGATGAAGACCTGAATCTCTATTCAGTTCAGCTTCCTGCCGGCACGGATCCTTTCGCTATCTGCAACGCGCTTTTCGAAAGACGCCTTGTCAAATGGGCTCAGCCGAACTGGATGTGGCATATGATACCGCTCTCAACAACTCCCAACGACACATATTTCAGTAAGCAGTGGCATTTGAAGCAGATCAATGCACCTGAAGCATGGGACGTAGAGACTGCCGCAAACAAGGATGTCAGAATCGCGATCGTCGATACAGGTGTCGATCTTACCCACCCTGACCTTAATGTCCTTAAAAATCTCGGCAGAGACTACATCGGCAACCTCGGCGGTGCCCCGCACACAACAAATAACACCTATAACGACATTGTAAACGGCGTTCCGCACGGAACGGCCTGTGCAGGTCTTGCGGCGGCAAAAACAAACAATGGAGCGGGAGTTTCAGCAACATGCTGGGGATGCCCTATCATCCCGATAAGGCTTATCGGCAGTCAGTATGAGCAGCCCAGCAGCTACACTGCTTACAAAGATGCTTTGAAATATGCGGTCGACAGCGGCGCGTGGGTCGTCAGCAACAGCTGGGGAGCAAACGACTGCAGCAAGTGGAATCAAGATCAAAGTCAATGTCTCTCCTGTGCCACTGTTCCGAAAGACAACCAGAGTATCGAAGCTGTTGACTACGGCAAAACAAAAGGAAGAAACGGCAAAGGAACGATTTTCCTCTGGGCGGCAGGCAACTCGCACTGCAACACAAATTTGAACAGCTTCCTTAAAAGTGACGACTTACTTGTTGTAAGCGCACTTGAAAACGGCGACAAACTGTCAGGTTATTCGAACTACGGTGCTGAAATCGATATTTCGGCAGGCGGCGGCGGATTAGTAAGCGGAATGTTGAGCACGACCGACATTCAGGGATTGAGCAGCGGTTACGCATGCAATAACAGTCAATATTGCGGGAATCTTGACGAAAACGGCGACTATACAAACAGAATGAACGGAACCAGCGCGGCTACACCTGTTGCGGCAGGTGCTGTGGCTTTAATGCTTGCGGCAAATCCCGATCTCTCTTTCGACGGCGCGATGAAGTGCATAAAATCGCAGGCTCGCAAACCTTCGACCAGCTGCACTGAAGGCTCATGGACAATGCAGAGCGATCCGTATGTCACGGACGGTGCCAAAGAGCACTCGCCGTGCTTTGGATTCGGTATAGTCGATGCTCATGCGATGGTCGTCGGAGCGAAGGAAGGTTCGTGCGGAAAATGTATAGCGACCTCTTCGATCGACGGATGCTACGGAAAGTATGCAGGCAGAGACGACGACTGCGACGGTGAAATCGATAACAAGGAAGAGTGTAACAACGGCGGAAAAGGCAAGGCGGGCGACACCTGCACCACTGCGACAGACTGCATAAATGTAGGCACAAATCCTAAATGCATCACCGGCGAAGGTTATAACGGCGGCTACTGCTCGGCAAGCTGCTCAACTACAGCAGACTGCTACAACGGCGGCAAAAACAAAGTCGAATGTTATAAAGGTCAGTGCATAGCCAGCTGCAAATTCAACGATATCCGCTCAGGATACGCATGTATCGGAAACAAAATCCTTCCTGCCGGCACCGAAGTCGAAGCAAGCTGCGGCAACGAAACCAAAGAAGAAGGCGAAAAATGCGACGGCGGATACAAATCCTGCGAGCTGATCGACAGCAGTTTCACCGGCGGAATAGCTTACTGCAACTCGCTCTGCACAGGTTATGACACAAGCACCTGCGAAGGCGGCGGCGGAAATCTCTGCGGCAACGGGAACCCTGATCCGGGCGAAGTATGCGACGGCGACACTCTTCCGTGCAGCCAGTTTGCAAGCACCCCTGCATTCGGAACGGTAAAATGCTCCAAAGACTGCTTGAGCTGGGACAAATCGGATTGCCACGACGAAAACGGAAACAGCGGCTCAGAAGAATC
>Ga0265299_10000679_pt1 | contig 41334 bp, 60 predicted proteins | sample AusTroGonzalo_MG_4_FD_193485 | JGI IMG/M metagenome (GOLD analysis project Ga0265299, IMG submission 193485) | Bovine rumen microbial communities from tropical cattle in Woodstock, Queensland, Australia - Gonzalo_02 | ecosystem: Host-associated > Mammals > Digestive system > Stomach > Rumen ...
ACGCAAGTGCTTCCAAACGGATTCTTCTTCATTAGGGTCAACCGTTTCCTCTACGGTGTCGTCATAATGAATAACAGAAGAATAATTATGATTAGAAAACAGTTTCTCAAAGGTCTTGGAATCAAATTCTTCGTTATCTAATACTTTAATAAGGCTAATAGACTCGTCAGCAACTTTTTTAGGAGTCGTGCAAGAACAAAGCCCAAATATCATAGTTACCGTTAATAAAATGCCTATAATCTTCTTAATCATTTTAATTTACCTTCCTTTTGCGTGAATCTATAAGACCCGCTATTGAAACGGGTAGAGCAATACCAATTATATAAAGTATATCGGCTACGCCCCACCTTACAGCATTAACCAAAGCATCTCGTATCGGAACATAATTATAGTCAATCCCGTTAGTCATCCACTCGTAATGATGTGAGGCTACTTCGGCGACCACCCCTCTATAATTACAATATGCAACTATAAAACATACAATCAGGACAACCGCTACTGACCATACTATTCCACACCAAATTTTCCATTTATTCCTCATAATTTACCCTCATTTTCCATCCTGGAGAAAAATCGCATCTCCCGCATCTCGATTTTTTATGCCTCTTTTTAGTGCCTATTTTTTACTTTTGCACGGTATTTTGTATTTTTTCCTACTATTTTTTAAGGAATATCACGAATTTTAGACTATGTAAAGGGTTCACTCGAACCACAAATTCAGTCCTTCATCCTCCACTTCTAACCTGCATTCGCCCGCAAAATAATCCGCAAAAGCAGACCTTACTTTCGTTCTCATATAATACTCAACACGAAGTTCCTTATCGGTGAGGTTTTTACCCTCTTTCTTGATAATGGAATTGATAACTTCCTTCATATCGGCACAAATTAAGCCACAAGTCTTAATAAAGTAATCGGGAACGACATCCTTGCAACAAACCCGCATAACGGGAAAGTTCATATAGCCCCACGCCGTATAATCGTTAGGGTATGATACGGCAATTTCCTTATTTTCACCGTAAGCATCATACTCACGACACTTAACTTCGGCAAAAATCTTGTCCGTAAATGACTTTTCAAACATAAATTAGCCTCCTGAATCTTCACTTGGATAGGTAATGTCTACTTCCTGACCATTTTCGAGTTGTGCCTGTATGGAAGAAACCATTTCCTGCTGTTGCTCGTACTCTTGCATAGTCTTATATTTATCTACGACTTCGGCGGGTTTAGGCAGTTCTTCCATAAAATAATTGTGTGAGAACACGCCTATCAATATCAAAAGTACGGCTACACATATCAATATAGCCCTTTTTTCCTGTAATTTGCCTACTACGACTTTCTTAAACTTATCCGTAGTAAAGGGCTTTTTGAGATATTTCTTGTAATACGCCATTTCGGGTATGTTATTTTCCGTAAATATCCACTTTTCGTCGGATTCATACGCCATTTTACATAGCGTAAAAGGCAGACACTCTTGGAGAGCATCATATTTCTCTATCTCATTTTCGCCTACTTGGTAGTAAAACTCACCGTCAAGGAAAAGCATAGAATCTTCATTTAACTCGTATTGCACCTGATAATAGGCAAGAAGGCTTAAAAAGGCATCCGCACGACTAATATCCTTTGGTATCGTGTCGCTGTGTTTAGCCTGAAGTATATTCAACTTATTACCGTTGTAATATACATCGCCTGTAAATTCGTAGCGTGTCATAGTTTAATCTCTCCTTTTTTCGTATGAACACGGAGTTTGAAATAATCGGGGCGGTTAGTAAATAAGACTAACCCCACATATCCGTCTTTTTGATAGAGTATCCGTTGGTCAGCATTGGTAATATCGCCGAAATGAACACCCTTACACGCCTTGTAGGATACATAGTATCCTTGTCCATATTTATAATTCATAACCGACATTACTTGGCTGAATAAATCATTTCTATCTTCTAATCGTTTGGCATAATTAAGTATGTTTGGCTTTTTTACTACCATTTCAAATCGAGTAACCTCATTAAGTATTACCGTAATCATAGCCCAACCTTTACAGTTTCCAAAAATAACATCGTCTACTCGTAGACCTAATGTAATAAAACCGTCTTCAAAAGACCTGTCAGGAAACCACGCTTTTACCTTATCAAAGTTATCTCCGATACTAATTTTCTCATTAGTTTCGTCATTTATTAGGCTAAATCCATCAAACTTATACATAAGTTTCCTCCATTACGGGATGGTCATCTCGAAACCGTGATACTCAAAGAACTTATAAACGCCTCTACGAGTAGCAAATCTTCCATAGTCCTGATAAATATGGTTTAACTCTTTGACCGTCTTATCCCATTTCTTTGCCTGTTCCTTATCCGATACGGATTGGTCTTTATAGGCAAAATGATACTGATGAACTACATCCTTATCGCCTGTCTTTATTCTTATATGAAACATTACCATTAAAATCACCCTCCTATTCTTTGCCCGTCAGCCCACGCTACGCTATTATTTGCAAGCATCCAATGAAAATAGGCATCTCTCGGTACAATTTTATGATTAACTACTATGTGCATTACGCCTGTACCTGCTCCCCCGACAATAATTGTATTACCTGTCGGACTACACACAGTCGGCATCCAATGTATTCTGCTCATAATTTACCTCCATTTAACCTTTTTACCCGTTTAACGGTCTTTAACTTACTTAATAATTCCAAAGTAGCCTCGTCATAAAGGCAATAATACTCATCTTCCGTAATTTCGCCCTTTGGTATATAAAACCCGTCATAGACATTTGAGGCTATAATTCCACGCTCTTTGAACTTTTCCAACAATAAAATATGCAGGTTGGACTCGTGAATAAATATCTCCGCCTGATAAAAAGTATCGACATTGAGAACTTCGTGCATAGCCTTTTTGACGGTTTCCAAAATATCAACCAACTTCATCCCGAAGAAATCTTCTACTTTACGGTAGTATTCCACGAAGTCCTTGTCGGCTTTCCTGTAGAAAAGTTGGTAAGATTTTTTATATTCGTACTCTTCCACCCTGAAAGAATTAGAGCCTTCACGCATATAAATCGGCATAAGTAAGTCCTTAAATAACTTTCTTGCCGTCTTATTCCACGGCTTATTCCAATTACACGCCTTATAAATCAACTCATACATATCGACATTATGAGGCAAAAGGCTATCGTGTGTCATATTATAGGTCAGTCTATAAATAGAAGCATTAGTATCGAAATCGTCCAATTTAATGTTTCCATACTGCTTTTTCAGGAGTTTTTCCCTTGCCGTCTTACTATCCGAGTGTTTTTCAGGGTTTATTGTGTTACATAAATCGCTTGTGAGGCGTTTCTTACCCTCATTGAGATAAGACATTTTTATTAAACGCCCCTCATCAGCGTTCAGTTCATCTAACTTTTTGGTATAAATCGAGTATTTCTTTTGGTATTTTTCGAGTAACTTTGCCTCTTTTTCTTCCCGTGCCTCGATTTTAGCCAATTCTTCAGGGGTAGCATACGCCTTTTCCCTGAACCTCAAAAAGTCATAAAACATCTCTGCATAGGAGGCAATTTCCCCTAAACAGTCGATATTGTAATTTTTAATCAAGTAGGAATTGAGGGCTTTTTGGTCGAGCGTATAGCAATTATTCTTCCAATTCTTGCCTTTCTGCTTATTAAAGTATCGCTTGTCGGCAATTTTGAGAAAGCCCAATTCTCTCATTTTTCCAATATGTCGGTTAACAGACGCACGGCACAGTCCAAAATATTTAGCCAATAATTCTTGGTTTATTTTGAAATACTCGTCCTGATTATAGTAGTACGAGTACACAAGGAAAAACACCATAGTATCTTCCTCGTGGTGCTTGGTCTTATTATACATATAAATTCCTTTCAAATATCAGTATTAAGGTAAGTCCTTGCTCATTAAGTCCCTTATTTTATGAGAGATAGGCTTTGCCTTCAAAAATCTCTTAAAGAACTTTTCATAGGCTTGTTCGTAATCCTCATAACAGTCGGCACAAAGTACATATTCCATACCTCTTGTAAGAGACGGCGTACTTGTTAAAAAATCTGTTCGACCACACCTTGCACATTTTAAGGTACTCATTTCAATTACTTCCTTTTATTTTTCAAATCTTGCTTTCAGGTCATCGTATTTTGACATCATTACCTTTGCACATTCAGGGCAATATTCCTTTGGTGTCCTACGGGAAACCATTTCATACCCGCATACAGCACACTTATATCTGTGCTTTGCAAACAGTCCTGTTCCCTCACTTCCAATTTCTATCCAATTATTTTTTAATTGATTATTATTTTCCATATCAATTATCTCTCATTATCTTCTACATCTCGTAAAAGAATATCCCTTATGGTGTTGGCGGATTTCATATTACGCCCTTCGGAATAAAATTCACACCAACCACCTGACTTTCTAAAAGGACATCGTTTGGAACAACTTATTCCTTTATTTCCTGCCATACCCGTTTGCTGTTTATAAAACTCGCAAATCATAAGAGCAAGTTCTCTCGGCGGTAAGGCTTTTACTTGTTCAATAAACGCATCTAAATTATTCATTAAGTTTCAACCCTCCACCACAACTACTGCATTGACCGTTACCGTAAGGTGTTTGTCTGCCACAAAACGGACAAGTTACGATTTGCTGTTTCTTACGCTCATTTTCTTCGGCTTCTTGGTTTTTAGCCGTAATTTCAGTTATCTTATCCTGCATTTCTTTATTGTTTACAAGCAATCTTGGCAAAACCTTACGAATAAAGATAACAAATCCTACGATAACTGCAACGAACACTAAAAATACTATTAGGTTACTGACAATAATAGTAGTAATTTCACTTTTATCCATTTAATACTGCCCCACAATACTGACATACCTTATGGTCGCCTGAATTATCCATACCACAATGCTGACAGGTAACAATTTTAGATTTAGCCAATTTATCTTCAGCAAGGCTTTCATCCTTTTTAGCCTGCTCGTCAAAGGTTTTTCTATTTTGGTGCATACCCTTCATAAGCAGTTTACCCATAACGATTATGCCAAAAGTAAACCCTCCGACTAAAAATAGAACGACAAATACATAAGCCAAAACTGTTCCCATTTCCGCCTCTTTCACTCTTGGCAAAGCCCTACAAATATTTCAAGCCCCAAGATAACAAATAAAGCAAGTAATACTTCCATAATCTTATAATTAAATAGCTCCTTGTTTTTACGCAAGGGGCTATTTGTAATCTAATTGTAATAATTATTAGGTTGTTTCTGCAGTTGTTTCGGAACTCTCGGAGGTTTCGCTTGCTTCGGAACTTTCACCGCTCTCTGCACTCTCGGTAGGCTCACTTGCCTGACCTGCATTATTGAACGAAACCTTTGTAGCGTCACCTACAACAATAATTGCGAGGAAGCCCTTATCCGCATACATAAGTTCAGGGTTAATGTCGCAAGTAGCGGAAATCGTAAACGCCGCAGTCTTGCCTTCCTCTACAATATCATCGTTAAAGGTAATTGTAAGAGTACCTGTAGCCTCATCTGTTGTTACCGTGTACTGTTCGGGCTGTAAGCCGTCCATCTTATCGGCAATTCCGTCGGCATTAAAGGAAATAAACTGAACATCAATGTTCTTGTTAATTCCTGCGGAAACGAGTTCGGGTGAAACTACAACCAACTTAACATCCTTTGCCTCTGCTACCTGCGGAAGGCTCTCACCGTCTTTTGTTGTAGCCATTGTCGAGCCTGTGAACTCAATGCTTGTAAGTTCAAACCCCGTTGCTCTATACCAAGAACCTGTGTACTGCTTTACGGGTGCGGTTGTACTTATTTCTGATGATACGGAAGAAGGTGTTGTTTCAGCAGGAAGTTGCTTTGAACAAGCTACGCCTGACAAACACATAGCCCCTATAATTGCGGTAGCCATAATCTTTTTGAAATTCATTAGTAACCACTCCTTGCGATTTTAAGTCTCTCGACTATTAGAATACTCACTAATTATACTATTTTTTGACGGTGTTTGTATAGTGTCAATTTTATGTCAACTGTATATATACTTAAGGGAAAAGATAAAATTTCATCCCTCTCAATGCGAACTTTCAGTTCACATCCCGATTTTTAGTACACAAAAAATGTAACCCAAAAGTAGACATTTACCTTTGGGCTACTGAAAATGTCAACTAAATGTTGACACTTATTGTTACAAACAGATTACAAGTCCTTTGGTTTGCCAAACGGGAAAGTTACTTTATAGACTTTCTTATAACCCGTATAGTTATCTAATTTTTTCATATCAGGCTCGTAGCAATCTATATGCTTTTTCTTAACGGCGGAGCCTGTGTCCTCAACCACATATAATTTTCCGTCAATCTCAAGATATTCGCCGAATTTATGGTATTTCGGAACATCCGCCGCACAAGTAGAAACTGTACCTTTATGAACTTTTTTACCACTCGCCGTTGTTTTACAGCCTGTTTCCTTATCGCTGTATGCCGTAATGTAATATGTACCTAAATCTTCGGTGGCATACATAAGACAAGTGAACTCGGAGGTATCTAATTCTTCCTCAAAGAAAAAGGTAATTTCTTCCTCTTTTTGGGGCTTTTCCTCCACTTTGGGTGGAAAAATTATATCAATTTGGGGCTTTTCCTCCACTTTTTCTATAATAACGGGCTGTTCTACCTCATAAATAGAAACGGTAAAAAACAATACGCATAAGCAGAAAAAACCCGCTAACATAGTTGTTATATGAACTAATTTACTCATAAAGTTATCCTTTCTCGTAAGTGTTCATATTATATATTAGCGGTTTTCGATTTGTAAAGAAGATTATTCGGCAAATCTTACATTAAAGGTTGTATGGTCTTTCTCGGCAACATAGGAATTTGGGGCTACCTCATTAAACTCGTCAAATACTTTGCTTAACGGCTCTTTCTTCGCTGTAACCTTATCAAGTATTACGGTAACGCCAAGTTCAATGACGGGAATTTCTCTTGAAACCAATTCCTTTGCTTCGTTGGCTATGGATATGATTTCATTTATTGAATCGAGTTTTGTTTCTTTGTTGTGTTCATACTCGATATTGCAGAAGAATATATCGTCAACCTTAAAATACCATAAGTCCGAATTTGCCTGCGGATTTACCATAAACTTATCAAGGGCTAATCGTCTAAAATCTTCCTTTGGCATAGAACATCGGATGCTGATACAGTCTTGTGCAACCCTAATGCTGTCAAAGGTGGTATCTTTTACCAACTTAATCGCTTTTTCGTTAAGTTTAATGATGTCTTCGACTTTGTGTGCAAAATATCCCATAAACTCTCCTCTTAATCTTTATAAATCAAATTAGCATAATCGGTAGTGTCAATCCAATAATCGTCTAAATTCATATTGATTATCTGTCCCATAATTTCTTGCTTAACTTCTTTCGGCAAGCCTAATTCATATAACTCGTCATCCTCGGTCTTGAGGAAAAATTCAAAGTAAGGGTGAGTTTTTACAGGATAAAATACTATAAAATCACCTTCAGGCTTGTGGTCGAAGATAAAAGAATTATCCTTATATCTCTCTAAATGTCGCATTTTTTTCTCTCCTAAATGGTATTTAAGTGCCTTTCTATATATTCTACCGTTTCAGGACACTCATCATAGGTTTCCTCATAATCGAGTATCATATTTTGATAAATACTCGCCCAATATTCATTTACATCGGATATTTCGTGTCCATCGCCAATAGATACACAGTCGGTAAAATTGTACTTTTCCTTATTAAATATCTCATAGAACTCGTCAGTTTCGGATGCCCAATCAAATTCATAGTCAAGGGCGTGTCCTAATTCGTGAATAGCAGAACGGTGGATAGACCATTCATCTGCCCTAATATAGATAGTACGCTCACGATATATAGTCAAGCCACATATACTAACGGTATAACCATATCTTGAGCCAAAATCTTCGTCGGTTAAATCAAAATTCCAACCGTTGTCATAGAGGAACTGAAGTTGCTCATAGGGAACTTTTGACAGTTCTTCATCAAAAATGTTCCCTATTGAGTATTCCTCATATTCTTCTTCAACTTCCTCTTCAGGCTCCTCTGCAACCTCTAAAAAAACGGCTTTAGGGGTAATCTCATTCATCAGATTACCCCTTTTGAGCATTTCTTGGTGTTCTATTATTTTTTCAGTCGGGGTAGGCACAGCAATATCCAAGTCCTCTAATTCGTGTCCGACAGTTTCCTCGGAATATTCCACATAAGCCTTGCCCGAATAGCAAAAATCGACATTTGCCAATAAAATTACCGCAAGAAAAGCGGTAATGAAGGAGGTTAAAGCCTTCTTTATCATCAATAATTTCCTCTCTTTTTAACTCGTATCTAACTCGATTTTAACTCGTTTTATTGAGTTAAATTAAACTTTTAACTCATCACCTACCAAGCTCTTTCTCGTAAGCCTCGTAGTAAGCGATAAATGCACCAAGAGCATCAGCCATCTCGTCGCCCTTTGTACCCTTTGAGGTCTGAATAGACTCGTTCATACCTGCAATAAGAGCCTCAATGTCGTGTCCGTTAGTGCTGTCGGCAATCTTCTTCGCAGAAAGATAACCGTTGCTCTTGTAAAGGTTAATACCCTTCTCGTTGCTCTTTTCCTTTATCTGACGGTAAAGTTCGCTGATTTTCATAATGTTTCTCCTCCTCATTATCCTTTATAATTTTTTACTAATTCCAATAAATCACCCTTGTTATTCTCTACACGCTCATAGATTACGGCGGTAAGAACTTCTTTTAGGATAAGTCCAACTTCTTTGCCTGAATATCCTAACGCCATTACATCGTTACCATCGATAGCCAAGCCTTTTATAGTATAGCAATCGTCTCTCACTTTGTTAAGCGTTTCCGTGATGTCTTTACCCTGAATAATTGCTAATCTTTGCAACTGTTCTTCGCCAAAGAGATTAAGCATCAATTTTATATCAACTCTGTCGTTCTCTTTGACCGTATAGGTCTTTTTTGCTCGTACTAATTCGATTACTTTATCTCTCGTTTCTCCGTCGAACTTCAGGTCGTTCATTACCCGCTCGGCATCTTCGGCATTACGGAACATATAAGCAAATTTTGTGATTATATCCTCATTTTCGACTTTTCTCGGACTATTCCAACCGTCTATACCTAAAACAAAGGCAAATACTTCTTGGTATTCGTCCAAGCTATCTGATAAATGGGGCGATTTTGCTATCTTTGTCAACTCCGCATTGATTCTTTCCTTTGAAACCTTACTTAAATTTCTATATAACTTAAAAATGGCTTCTTTGGTGTATTCGTCAATCGTGAAGTCAAAAACGGCGGCAAAGCGTATAGCCCTCATAATTCGGAGGGCGTCCTCATTAAATCTGTCGATAGGTGAGCCTACACAACGCACCGTTTTACTATAAATATCCGAACAACCGTCAAACGGGTCAACTACTTCACCACTATCATCCAAAGCAATAGCATTCATAGTAAAATCTCGTCTTTTTAAGTCCTCTACTACATCGCCCGTAAAAGCCACTTCGTCAGGATGTCTGCCGTCGGAATAATCGCCGTCTATACGGTAAGTTGTAATTTCATAGCCCTCGCCATTTCTCATAACTGTAACCGTACCGTGTTGTAAGCCTGTTTCGATTATTTTATGGTCTGAAAAAACTTGTTCAACTTGGTCAGGCTTGGCTGAAGTCGTAATATCCCAATCGTGCGGGTCTCTGCTCATAGAAGCATCCCTAACACAACCTCCGACTACATAAGCCGAATATCCGTGTTCGTTAAGTCGTTTCAAAATAAAAGTAACATCATCGGGTTTCTTCGTACCCTTTAATTTACTCTTTTCGTTCCATTGAATCAGGTCTTTCAGGTCAATTTTGCCCTCAATACCGTCTTCCACAAGGTAAAATTCGGCTGAATTAGGCTCTTTTTCCCAATTTTCCCAATTATTATCCCTGAAATAATCCAAAAAGGTATCGTTTAACCTTTGAGTAAAGTCAAGAACCGTAGTAATTTTGATTAAAAATTGTGTAGAATTCGGGATTTCCGATACTTTTACGCCTGTAGCGTTCACTCCGCTGTGATTAAAAAAGGACAAAATCATCCTTGTTATTGTAGATATGTACATCTCGCCCATAAAATCAACCCCTCTTGTTTTACATCTATATTACAAATAAATAGCTCTTCAACAAATCAAATACCCGCCATTTCTGACGGGTACTTGATAAAGCGGAACTAATAATTACAAGTATTACTATCTGCCCTTATAATCTATCACTCTTTATTTTAACCGTCAATCCTACACCAATCTTCGTGCTACACCCTTAATTTCGGGGAAAAATCTCGGAATACCGTGTTCATCTCTATCAAATAAGAGATTTGTGTTTAGCCACGCTCTGTCCGTATCATTAAGGTAATTCAGCAATTCGTGGTAAACATTTGGCATTTCCCTACTGCCTGATAGATATTCTACGGTAAAATCGGTGTCATCTTTGTCTTTGACTATAAAAAAGATACTATCACCGTATTTATTTGCCGATAGAATACACCTTGCTAACCCGCAAAAACAAGACTCGCCAAATGTGTTGAGTTCCGTAAATGCTCTAATGATTATGATTTCCTTCTTATCACTTTCCAAACACTCTATATACATAGATTACTCCTTCCACTTAAAGCACTTGCACCTATTCCAATAATTGATAGGACAATTGTATTTAGGGCTGACGGAATTAAGACAAGTACCGTCAATAGCAAACTCACAATGCTCACACTTGACATTACCCTTTTTGGTCTTGTCTATTACGCCCCTAACACCCCTCGGCTTTGGTGGATGAATAATCTTCTCAATAGCCTTATGCCAATCTTTTGTCTTTATGTAGTTAGGGTTATCTACGGCATAGAGGTCAAGGTCTGTCTTATCGCCCTGAATAACCGTTACTTCGATTATTGTGTTGTCGTCTATTCTTATATACATAGTGCCTCCTTAAAGTGTCACTTAATCTTTGTTCCCACAAGCCTTTATTTATAAGGGTTTCAAATCAAGGGATAAAGTGGGACTTAATGTGCGAGAAATCCCGAACATAATAGGAAATAATGAGCCTCTTCGGAGTAGATATTTCCCTCAAGACAATGCTTTCTTCCCTTGTTATATTTGGTGTCCTGTCCTGCAGGTGTGGACTTTCTCGCAAACTCTATTACTCGTTGCTTATATTCCATTTATGCCACCTCTTTTCTATCTATGGACTTGATTATCTCGTCCATTCTCTGATAACGGCTACTTATCTTTGGGATTTCCCCCATAACATACTGCTGAAAGGCTACCGCAAAGTTTTCCTTACCGTTTCTATGTGCGTATCTTGTACCTCCACGAAGATACATAGGCTTGTAATTGAAATAAACATCGTGTACCCAATGTCCTGCCTCGTGGATGCAAACCTCAAGATAACGATTAGTGTTCAGTTCGGTATAAGTTTCTATACACCACTCAACATATTCATCTTCATTGAGCCTCTTCAATTTGCCGTCTTTTCCACAAATAAGGGAACGAGAACTATCTTTGTTGTACTCGGCTCTATAACGGTCAGGGTCAATTATCCAAATGCCCTTAAATACGGAAGGGCGAATTCTAATACCGCCGAAACCATAGCAACCTGCCGCTCTTGTATGTGATTTAAGAAAATCGTCAACAACGACATCAAATATGGTAAGGGGTACATCAATTCCCGTCTTTTCCTTAATCAAGGCAACGGCTTCTCTTATCTCGTCATTGATTTCCTTGTAGTCAAGAATTTCCCAATGTACCGTATCTACATAATAATTAGTATTGCGATGATAAACAGAGATATGGGAGTCCTTGTCAAACCATATTCTACAATGGTCTTCATCGATGGACTCGGTCTTATAAGGATTGCGAATAGCCTCGGCTAAACCCGTGCCAAATCTCGCTTCAAGCCTTCTTCTCGGTTGTCCACAAGTGATTACATACTGATTTGCTATCTCTTCGAGAATTGCCTTTGTTATTGCCATCTTTTGTATCCTCCCTTTGTTGATACTTAATTATAGCAAGTTAAGGCTTAATCTGTCAACTCTCTATTTAGTATTACTTTCTTTTCCTACACTTGTGTTTCTTAATGCCTTGTACTGTAAAAGGTCGCTCTATACCACATTTTTCACAACGGCATAGATAACCATACTTCTTTCGCTTTAATAAGGTCATATCGCCCCACTTATACGGTGTTGGGTGTCCTATCTCTCCCTTTCTAAAACCGCCGCAAGTACAATGCTCTTTGATATAACCCGTCTCGAACAGTATATCAATATCGTTAGCATTTCGATAACCCACAACGGTCATTGTCATTCCGTTAGTTGCCTTGTTTTTATCTCCGACCTTAATTGTAGGTTTAAGACCCGCCCAAAAGTAAGGATGGTCTTTCTTATAAGTTGGGTTAGCAATACTTCCTTTATCAAACATCTGATAGGTGGAAAGAACTTTATCGCCATTTTCAAACTGCACCACAATACGACTATATGAATCGTACTCAACAATAGTCATACGGTCTCCATATTTATTAAGTTTACTTTCGCCTAAATGAGTTTTACCCCATAACTTGCCTTTTCGCATAGTTTTAGGGTTATTACTGATTGTGCCGAGCTTAAATGTTTTATACATTACTCGCTTGCGTATTGTACCGTCCTCAAACTGAACATCCATATCATAACGGTTACGATAAGCAATAATGGTCATCATTTGTCCGCAAGTAGCCTTACGGGTTTCACCTATACAATCTTTTTTGGCTCTTGGCATATTACTTACCCTTATATTTTCGCTCTATGCTTTCCATTGTAGACAGTACACTATCACACTGCATTTCTCCGTGAATAGCCTCTGCCATAGAACACATACTGCCGTCCGCATAAAATTCCTTATCCTTACGGATTGTGGCTTTAAGTTCTTCCCACATAAGATTATATTTTTCCATTTTTATTCTCCATTACAATTCAAATTGTTCATTCCAATCAGGGTAGTGAGTGATTATAACACCTTTCGGAATTAAACCATACTGCTCTAATGTTTCTTGATATGTTTTTTGTGCCTTCAAAATGGCTCTCATATGATTGTATTCATCCTTTTTTGGGGGCTTTATATCAATCAAATAGTCTACCCACTCATCCGTTGTCATTCTTCTTATAGATGTAATATCTTTACTCATAATTACTCCTCCGTATGATAGCCAATGTAATCACGGATTTCGTCAAGAAACTCCTGTGCTGTCTTACCCATCTTGCTCATACTACCTTCAGGTCTGTCCTTGAACTTTGCGGTTTCAATAAGGTCGTCTACAAGCAACTGTACCAACTCAATCTTTTCGTCAAGGTTCTTTGTACGCTCGGCATCAATGTTCGAATCACCATAAGGCTCTGTACTGCCGATAATCTTATTAACGATTTCATAAGTGCTATGTGTCATATATTAAATTCCCTCCATAATGAAATGTACTGCATACCCGTCGTGACGAAGTGCAAGAGTAAGTCTGTTCATTTCTTCCACCAAATCGGTCATTTTTCTCCAAACATTTTGCCTGCCCTTCAAGTGTTCCTGACCTGCGGGATGCTGTGTATTGATTGCTACTTCACCCTTCTTGCGTTCTGTGATAGTGAAGATTACAGGGTCTCTGTAAATAATCGGGTCTTTCGGATTCATTACTTTGTTTCTCCTTCGTATTTTTCCTTTAATTTAAGATAAAGTTCTCTTTCCTTTTTCTCGGCAAGTTCCTTTTTCTTCTGTTCAGCCTTTTCTTCGGCTATCTTCTTATTTTCCTCAATAGTCTGCTCAAACTGTTCTATGTCCTGTTTAAGAATAGGCTCATATAACCATTTAATAGGGAAAACGGTACGACTCAAATATTCCCCATATCCGTCAGAGTCCCACTCAACATAAATCAAAGGCTCATTGGAATACTTGATTTGGTCTTCAAACTGATAAGCCAAAGGCAACTCTGTATCTGCATAAGCAAAATCAGTAATTTCCCAAGCCTTGTGATTAACATACCCTAATTCTTTGAGTTTGTTTATAACTCTTTTAAGAGGCTCTACCAACTCTCGCACTAAAATCAACGCATTAGCAGTTTCTTCTACCTTCTTATTAGTGTGGGTAACTTTAACCATTGTAGCACTCCTTTACTTTTTAATAATGTCATTATAGCAAATTACTATTTAATTTGTAAAGGAGATAGATTAACAGTGATGAGCTTTTATTTCAGCTAAACTCATAACATCGGAGAGTCCACATTTTCTACAATGACAGTAAAAGTTACCTTCGCTATTATAAATATAAGCGGACTTTAACATATCCACAGTTCCTATTTGATAAGGAAACTTGTGTCTAACTTGTCCGCTATAAAACTGACTTGAAGATGCTTGAGTAATATAGCCTGTTTCAAATTGAATAGTTATGTCGTGTGCTGTATTATATTCTATAACCTTCATAGATAATCCCGTTTTTGGATTTGTTCTGCACATCGTTTTTAATTTATTTTTAGCGATTTGAGTGCTACTATTTATTATAGGATGTCCAATACAGCCATTAAGGAAATTAGAGGTAGTTACTTGTACTATTACTCCATCTTCAAATTGCACATCAATCATTAAATTGTCATTAGGATTGCTAAATCGTAAAGAGGTTGCTTTCATACCATTATTAGCAACAACAGTTTTTCCTATATATTTATTTTCCATATAAGATTGATGTACATTTGGATTGTTTATATGTCCTGTCGTAAACCTTCCCGAACCTCCTTTTACCCAATCGGTAATATATCCATCTTCAAATTGTACTTTATACCATTTGGTTACGGGATTGATTTCAATCACCGTCATTTTTTGATTTGTATATATAGAAACGGATGTTCTACCAACAGCAAACGGTTCACGATTTCTGTGTTGTGGCGATATGCTTCCTGCTAAAAAATGTTTCCAACCTCTACAATGTTTTCTAACAAAATTATTACAGTCGTGGAACAGTACATCAAAGTCTCCATCCTTTTTATAATCAATGCACTCTATTTTTCCCCACTTTTTAGAGTTTACAATCATTCCAACTTTCTTATCAATTTTTTGCGAATAGATAGGATGTCTTATTTGTCCTCTTACAAAATCATTAAGCTGTTTATGAGCAACTATCAAACCATCCTCAAATTGAATATCAATATCGTGTGCTCGTCGGTACGCTATGATAGTGGCTTTTTTGCCGTTTTGCATTGTGCGGGTAGTCCCTACCCACTTCTTTTGATTCTCGGTTAACTTTTGAGCAAAATACTCTTTTGATAAAGCCATACTTATCCTACTTCACCTAACGGACATATATGATTTCTGATTTCTTCAATAGACATAATATCCTTATTGCCACAACGGGTACACTTACAAAAGTAATTTCTTTCCTGCTGATAAGCATAAGCCGATTTGCCTACTTCAATACCATTAAGCATATAAGGTACAGGGTGTCCGATATTTCCTGACCTAAATGCACAAAGTTTCATATGCTCGGCTACATAACCATCTTCAAACTGAATATCAATATCTTTATGTCCTCTATATCCGATAATAGTCATATTCAAACCGCAAAAGGCTTGTTTGGTTTCGCCCATATGAGAAGTATCAATATCTACGGTCTTAATGTTAGGGTGCTTAATTTCGCCTACTCTAAAGTTTTCAATTCTCTGATGTTTTACAATTACCCCGTCCTCAAACTGAATTGTTACATCTCGGTTGTTCTTATAGTCTATGACGGTCATCATAAGTCCATTTTTTGCTCTTATGGACTGTCCGATATACTTTTCAGCCGTCTTTTTAATGTGGCTTTTACCTACCATAACATTCTGATGGGTATTAGGGTGCATCGGCATACCCTTTCTAAATCTATCGTAGGTAGTATTAGTAATAGCACCGTCCTCGAACTGTATTTTCATATTACCGCTATTAGTGTATTCAACAATAGTCATTTTAAGACCTGCGTGGTTGTAATTAACCTCGCCTACTCTATTCTTTTTAGGATGATTTGTCTTATTTCCTGCCATTATTCTACCCCCATAAGTTGCAGTACGGCTTCGATAGCCACATTCTTTGCTCTACAGAAAGGTGCAAGCGGCACGGCTTCGGGCGGTAACTGACCTAATATCCAATCTCTTGTCATAAGGCTTGCATCACCACCTTTTTCTACCCATCTCGCCCAAGCCTGTCTACAAGGCATAGCCTCTACTTCGGCAACTACCTTTGCGATAAGTTCCTTGTTTGTAGCTTCGTGTCCTGTAACAATAAGGTCTTCCTGTGTAAGCGACATAATACCGTGCTTTGAGGGAGTATTTCTCTTTGTACGGGCAATTCTTTCTCTAATGAGTTTGCTCAATTCCTGCAGTCTGTCCTTTTCCGCCTGCGTGAGTTTAATCGGGTTTCCTGCCCTATTCTTTGAGTGTTGTTTCTTGACAAGTTCCTTGTATTCTTCAAGGATTTCGTCACCTTCCGTACTACTATCAGTACGAGTACCAAGCATTGAATAGATAGATTTTCTGTGCAGATTATCTACTACATCAAATACTATCTTTGCCTGTGTATCGCCCGTGCTTAATGCTCTACCCAACTGCTGTGAGTAAATGATATTAGAATAGGTTGTACGATACATAACGATACCTGTAAGGTCGCCAATGTGATAACCCATATTAAGCATTTCACAAGAGAAGATAAGGTCAATGCCATTCTTTCTATAATTAAGAGTATTGAGTTTTCTTACATTACTTGCCGTTTCGAGAGTTTCCGAAGTAATTGTAAGTGTCTTAATTGTATGTTTAGGAAATGCCTTCTGAAACCACTGCTTAACAGCGTTCTTCTTCTTCTTCATATGAGCGAAGTTTGAGAAGAATACAATGTACTTCTGATAGTCTGTCGGCAACTTGCTCTCTTTGAGTGTGTCCTTTATGACATTTTCCATACGATTAAGATTAGCAATCTCAATCATTCTACCTTTAAGCAATTCTCTTGCCTGTTCCTTACCCTCTGCATCAAGACTCTTTTCTACTTTGAGCATTACATCTTTCTTAATGTGGTCAAGCACTTCGGAGTCGCTTTCTTCTTCACTACAATAGCAATAATAAGGCTTTTTGATAATGCCATCCTTAATTGCATCGTGAAGTGTATATCTTGAAGTAGTAATGTCGTCAAAGAACAGGGCAGTAACATCAAGCATATCCATTCTATCGGGAGTAGCCGATGCTCCTAACAGTTTTGCTCTCTTGTTATTAGAGATAAGAGTTTTTAAGCCTTCCATTGTTTCCGTAGCACCTATTCTATGGTACTCGTCGCAAATAATAAGGTCTGTTCCCTTAATGTTCTTGAAATCCTTATCGGTCAACTGTGTCAACTTCATATAGGTCATAAAGGTAACATTGGGGATAGCACTATTCTTCAACAGCTTATATCCCCCACCATAATAGAAGTCAAATACGGTCTGCTTAACTACATCTGTGGGATAAAGGTACAAAATCTTCTTGTACCCGCCCTTTTTAATAAACTTGGTAAGAATACCCGTCTTACCAAAACCCGTAGGTCGAATAATTGCACACTTCTTCTTCTGTGCAAGCAGTTCTACGGCTTCGTCATAGGTTTCTTTTCTTAACCTATCAATCTTTTTCATTAGGCATACTCCTCCCTATTTGTGTAATGTGTATATTATAGCATTATATATTATAATTTGTAAAGAGTAAAAAGCGAAAAAAAAATACTTCCTGATTTAGGAAGTATTCTTTATTCCCATAAGAAACCGACTTTAATGAACTGCTCGCCTATTTTTATGTTCTCGCCCCAAGTGTCCTGTATGTTGGAAATCCAACCACAATGTATAGGCACAAGCGTACCGTCGGGGCGGTAAAAATGTTGAGCGTCTTTTCCTTTATAGAACGGAATACCGAAAGTCTTATGTCCGTTCTCTATGGCATATCGAAAAACATCACTAACTATAATGACAAAATCTATCTTACAGTCAATAAGATGGTTGATAAACTCATTTACCTGCGTGAACGGTGGGTTCGTGATTACTATGTCGTACTTTGAATAATCTATATTACGCCACTCGGTACAATCACACTTAACATCATAGTAGCAGTCTTTGAGATACTTATAGATATTGCTTTCGGGAGTATCACAAGGGCAGATAATCTTCTTACCCCTTAAATCCCATTTATGCAATTCTCTGACGGCATCCTTATATGTTGTGTAAAACTCGTCGTCGTCCGTCTTTCTACGACTATCCGCTAATCTCTGTGGCATATATTAGTCCTCGTCAAATAATGATATTCCCAAATCGTTCTGTGTATCTTCGTCGTACACTACATTGTTTATTCTTGAATTAGCCAACTTGAAGTATTCTTCTTCTAACTCAATGCCTATAAAATCTCTATTCTCGAATTTACAAGCAACTCCCGTCGTTCCGCTACCCATTGTATTATCCAACACCAAATCGCCTTCATTAGTGTATGTTCTAATCAGCCAACGGCACAAATCAACGGGCTTTTGAGTAGGATGATTTTTTCCGTCGCAAGTATGCTCGGAGGGGCAGTACACAATAGAAGTAGGCATTTTATACTCGGATATTATCGGGTTGTATTTACGATTAAACTTTCCGTAGCATTGATTTCGGTCTTTATGCTCGCCGTTTCCTATCGGGTGATTTAATCTTGTCGGCTCATAAGTCTTTTGCGGGTTATAAGTAGGCAAACTCTTGTAAAAAACACAAATATCTTCGTGACTTCTCAATGGCATACGGTTTGCATTAAGTATTCCCGTAGGTCTATCCTTTTGCCAAATGAGATTATATCGCCATAACTTTTCATTAGAAGCCATAAGTTTAGCGGTGAACATACCCGAAGCAAATAAAACAATAGCACCATTATCCTTGATAACTCGCTCGTATTGTTCCCATAACGGCTCAAACGGGATAATGGAATCCCACTTGGCTGACGGGTTTCCTTTGTTGAGTACGCCATAAGGTAAATCGCAGAGAATCATATCCACCGACTTATCGGGGATATTTTTCATTAACTCTAAACAATCACCATTATATAACTGCATACTAAACCTCGCTCTATTATCTTAACACAATTTGTAGTTACTTGTAAATTATTCTTCATCCCAAAATGAGATACTATTGTCCTCAACGGGCGGGTACTTCAAAGTGGTTTCTTCGATATTCTCGTATAAGTATTTGTATAACTTCATTACGGAAACTCTCGCACTGGAAATGGACTTCGCATACTCTCGTACCTTATCAAACTCTAAAAGTTTTACCATTTTTGCTATTATTTCGGGTTTATCGCAATAAAAGTAAACTTCTTGGGCGTATTCGCCTATAAAGGTAGGAACTTTTCCCAAACAACCGTTGCCCCAATTACACATAGAATAGACAAAGTTATCAGGTATGTCCTTGTTCTTTCCCGTGTGGTACTCGCCCTTTTTACGCCTATGCTCGATAATTGTAATCTCGTTCAAGGTGTAGTCTTGTATTTGATTACAGTTGCCCTTGTCAGGTCGCTTATAAATATTAAAGCAACAATGCAAATCTCTATCCGTATAGTGCTGTAGTCCTAAATCTTCCGAATAGATTAAGTCGAACTCATAAAGAGATACATCACTATTAAGATATGCGATAGGTAAAATAAAGGCTATATAATCGCCATACAACACGCACTTCTTAAAGAAATGTCTAATAAGGCTGTTATGCTCACCAAAAGGCGGGTTGCCTATAAATAACCTACCCTCCGAATACTCCATAGGATATTTAAGAAAGTCGGCTTGAATGATTTTTTCACTTTCGGGAACTAAATCAATAGCGAGGCAAGACGGGAGTTGGTCTGAAAATGCACCATCCCCCGCACTCGGTTCGACTATCTCGCCAATGTTGTCCTTACCGATAATCTCAAATGTCTTATCAATAAGTCTTTTGGCTAATTCTCTCGGTGTGTAATACTTGTCGTTTTCTATCTTCATATTAAGTAAAGCCTTCCCGTTAAGGAAGGCTCTCGAATTACTTACTGTGTACTTCCGTAATATACTCGCCCTTTTTGAGTTTGATTATTACCTTACCGTTTGCACCTCTGCCCGCCTGAACATTCTGTCCAACGGCATCGATTTCAACCGTTCTCTGATTTGTCGTAATCTCGATATTCTCGGTTTCGGACAAGAGTTTTACGGCTATTACTTCGTCGCCTGCGGTCTTTAAGCCACATACCGTTGTACCAACACACTTACTTGCTTTGAGGTGGTTTTCAACGGGTGCTTTCTTACCCAAACCGCACTTTGTAACAAAGTAGATATAAGGCATATCAACATCTTCGGAATAGATAGCAAGTACCACTTCGTCCTTACCCAATTCAGGTCTAATATCCCTAATAGGTGTACCCGTAGCGGCAGGCATTACGAGGTCGATGTCATTTGACTTAACCTTATACATATTACCCTCGTTAGTAACCATAGTAACATACTGATTACCCTCAACGGTAATGTTCTTGCTATCTTCTTCGGTTGCTCTAAACTTCGAGGAATCAATTCTCTTCAAAGTCTGTGCTTCCGTAAGAACGACCTTAAACTCTTTCTTGGGCTTTAATGTCTTCGGTCTCATTGTCCTTGTGCTTACTTCCTTTTCGGCTTCAGCATCGTCCGTGAGTTCCGTCTTTCTCTCCCAAGCATACTTTTCCATAAGAGCGTCAAATCTCTTAATGAAATATTTTTCTTGAGCCTTTGAAGAAGTAAGGAGATTTTCGTTCTCTGCCTTTTCCTTTTCCAACTTCTTCTTTTCGTCCTGCAACTTAACTTGTTCGAGATTTGCAAGACGACCAAGCTCGGTGTGTACGATATAGTCTGCCTGTCTCTCGGTAAACTTGTACTTTGGCATAGCCATAATTGCCTTTTTAGCCTCGTCCATTGACTTTGACTTCTTGATAGTAGCAATAATCTTATCAATGATTTCCAAAGCATTAAGCAAGCCGTTTACTAATTCAAGTCTATCGTTAATCTTATCAAGGTTGAACTGTGCCTCTTTCTTAACGAGTTCGATATTAGCGTCGACAAACTCCTTCATATATTCAGGGAATGTCCAAAGCCTGATATGACCGTTTCTGTCGATAGCCTTATGCTCGTCGGAAATGTTTACCTGCAAGCAAGTCTTTGTGAAAAGCCTACGGAGTGTATATTCTGCAGTACCTTCTTCGCACTCTACTTCAATAAGGAAACTCTTTTTACCGCAACGGTTAGAAACTTCCTTAATTGTAGTTTCACCACTCTCATAGAACTTCTTAACATCGTCCATAAAGTTTTCAGGGAACTCGCCATAAGGTAAAGATAAAATACGGATAACATCACCGTCAATTTCTGTCTTACCTCTTAACTTAATCGTACCCTTACCCGTCTCATAGAGCTGTTGCATTTCGGACTTATTGACTACGATACCGCCTGTAGGGAAGTCAGGGAATACCTTTGAACAGTCAACCTTGCCTGTTTTCAAATAATTACCCAACTGCTCTCTAAACTCATACAAGTTACCGCTCGACCAAGTGTTAGCCATTGTGTAACCAATACCCGTAGTGTTCTGAATGAACAACATAGGGAAAAGTGCGGTGTGAGTAGCAATAATAGGCTCAGGCTCTTCTTCAAGATAGTTCAAGCCCATATCAAGCAACTTCAAGTTATAGAAAAGTACATCTTCTGCAAACTTGGAAAGTCGCATTTCTGTATATCTTGAAGCACCTGCGGCGGGTCCACCAATGACCGAGCCAAAAGAGCCGTGTCCGTCAATAAGCGGAATATGATAAACAAAGTCTTGTGCCATTCTTACAAGTGTGTCATAAGAATCGCCGTGCGGTGAGAACGACATAATATCACCAACAACCGTAGCGGACTTTGTATATGATTTATTAGATGTTCTACCCTTGTGATACATAGCATATAAAGCGTGTTCAACAATAGGCTTACCACCAAACAATACATAAGGAAGAGCACGGGACTTGTTAGCCTCATTTGCAAAAACGACAAAGTTCTTCTTTGTTTCGTCTTCCAAATAGTCTACCTTAAACTTATTTGTATCAATAATCTCTGCTTCTTCTTTCTTTCTTCTGCCCATAATTCAAATTCCTTTCAACTTACTCGTCATAGTCATCCGAATGCTCTTCGAGATAAATTCTACGAGGCTCGACATCGTTGCCCTCAAATATCTCAAGATATTTAACGAACTCATCCCAATCCTTTGCCATCAACTGTCTTAAATCTCTCGTAGCGGGGTTGACTAACTGCTCATAAGTATCGTCCTCGGTAAGTTCTCCGAGACCCTTTGCTCTCGAAAGTGTGTACTTTCTCTTGTTGGTCTTTTTGAACTTTTCGAGTTCCGCATCCGTTTGGAAAGTCTGATATGTTCCGTCATCAAACTCTGCCTTAAACAAAGCACCGTGAACACGATAGATATGACCGTTTTGGATAAGTTCAGGGCAAAGCCAATAAAATACAGTTAAAAGAAGTGAAGATATAGCATAACCATCGGCATCCTCATCGGTTGCAATAATTATCTTGTTATATCTTAATCTCTTTTCGTCATAGACAAGTCTACCTGACTTCTGAATTTCAAGTCCTAATGACTTTGCGATATTAGAGATTTCCGCATTACCGTAAATCTGCTCTTTCTTTGCCTTCATACAGTTAAGCACCTTACCACGAATAGGGAACGATGCTTGGAATGTACTATCCTTAACGGCATTGATAGAAGATACAGCCGAGTCACCCTCGGTTATATACAACTCACACATACTTCTATCTTTCTTGTTAAGCGGATAAGCATCGGAAAGTTTTGAAGGAAGGTCGGCAAAAGCTGACTTAACTTTTCCTTGTGCCTCTCTAATTCTCTTACCTGCCTTTGCTTCGGCATCCTTTACCTTACGAGCCTGCAAAGCCTTGTTGATAATGGTCTTTGCGTCTTCAGGGTTATTAGCAAGCCAAGTAGCAAAGTCGCCTCCGATAACGGCATTGATTACCTTACCATCAATATCGTCAATACGAGATTTGTTCTGTGCATCATACTTTGCGGTTGTAGTTGTGATATTGCAAACTACATAAAGTCCTTCTGCAAGTTCGCCGATATTGAAATTTCTATCCGACTTTTTAAGAAGTCCTGCGTTGTTTGCGTATGTGTTAATCGCTCTAACAAAAGCGGTATGAAAAATCTTGATATGCTCACCGTCGGTTGTCTGTCCGAGGTTTACATAAGCCTCAATGTTTTCAAGAGTATCTTCGGTATAAGTGATACAAATACTAATTGCATCCTTACCCATCTGTCTTTCTGTTAAAAATCTTGACGAAAGAATTTCTTTATGGTCTACGCACTTTCCAATGTATGCGTTAATACCATCAGGCTCTGAATACTTAATTTTCTCGCCATTATAATTCAAATTGATAGTTAATTCGGGACAAAGAGCCGAAATAATCTCAAAATGTTGCTTCAAACCGTCTATATCAGGGATATTTTCGGCAAAGAACTGCTCATCGGGATGCCACTCTACAATAGTACCCGACTGATGATTTGTCTTGTCAACCTTTCTCTTTTGAAAGATACCGTCCTTAAACCAAAGTGTTTCGGACTTTCCATCACGATAGGTTGTAACAATAAGTTCCTTTGAAAGCCAATTCGTAAGTTTTGCACCGATACCATTAAGTCCAAGTGCCGTACCTTCGTAAACACCGTCTTCGGAAGTCTTACCCGAAGTATTGAGTTTGTCGAAAGAACGCTGAAGAATTGTCTCACCATCTTCGTCGATACCTGCATTTACGAGGAAACCTTGTCCGTAGTCCTCGACAATATAGATATTCTTGTCCGTATTGATGGTAATGTCGATTCTTTTACCGTGTCCGATTTTATGCTCATCTACGGCATTTGCAAAAATCTCTTTAATTAGGTTAGTGTTCTTTTTCGCACTTCCCAAGTAGGTTGACGGTACACGCCTTGTGAACTCTCTTGGTGTTTCAGTAACAATCGAGTTCTCATTATAAAGATTATTCGCCATAATACTACTGATATATCCTTTCTATATTTATCTGTTATTGAATATAAAATATCTTGTCAACTATGTCAAGGGTAACTTTTTTACTCGTCAAATAGAGTAATTGAGCTATCCGTTATCTTCCTATGCTTTAAGTTAGATTTTGAGTAATCAAAGTTGCCTGATATTTTTACTTCACGGCAACATAAAGTATCGTTATGTATGCCACCGTGAGCCACTATCAAAATATCAGTCATCTCGCAGTCGTGGTCTTTTCCTATACCATTTGTGTTCCAACCAAAAGATAAGACAACACCGCCTACTTTAAGGATTCGTGCTATCTCATCTTTTACTTGCGACCAATATCTTGAATTAGTTACCGAGTATTCTAACTTCTCGCCACCAAAGGAATTATAGACTTCACTTGCTTGTGAAACCGAGTAAGGCGGGTCATACAGAACAAGGTCTGCCGACTCCGTTTCTATGTGTCTTAAAAATATAAGAGCATCTTCGTGATATTTTGTAGGCATATTTGGGTTCAAATCGTTTGTAATCGTTCCATAATTGCTTGTATTTGCAAAAGGGTCGACGATTACACCCCCGTTTTTAGTATCTACCTTGTAAACTTCTTTCTCTACAAACTCTTTAATAGGCTTGATTTGAAAGGTGTTTGCATTAGGCATAGCCCACTCTTTATTGATATTCATATAATTTCCCTTAAATGTGTAGTAATCATATTATACAAAAAATAGATTAACTTGTAAATGAAGAAAAGAAGGAGGGCTTACTGCCACTCCTCCAACTTTCCCATATACTTTCTTGATGCCATATAGTCGGCAAGGTGTATCAACTTCTCGAAGTCCGTTCTCGGCTTTGAGAGTGCCTTCTGCGGGTTGCCGTTTCTCTCGCCGTATGTGTCAACGCACCAAATTCCCATATGTGTATAGATAGCACCTGAAATGATTTCTACAAGGTAGGAGTCAATTCCCTTGCTTTCCAACTTTGCCTTGATGAACTGACTTGCGATACGGGGGTGCTCGAAAACCGTGTGGTCGGAATATGTACCGTCCTCGGCTACCTTACCGCTCTTGAAAGAATCGTGGAACAATGCCGTGAAACGAGCGATGTCGTAGTAGTCATCGTTTGCCCTACCGAGCATTTCGCACCTTACGAGGTCTTCCGCAATTCTTGATACCATAATAGAGTGTCTTACAAGTCCACCGTCGCCGAGTGAGATTTCGGGGTGGTACTTTCCTGACGAAGATGCGGGAACTACCCAAAAGTATTCGGGGATTTCGTCTACGAGTTCGAGTGCGACTTCCTTGAGGTCTGCTCTCTTAATCTTCTCGATTTCCGCAATAAACATTTCCTTTGTAGTCATTTTTATTGTCCTTTCCGTATTGATTTCGTTGATAGTATAACGCAAACATATAGCGTTTGTCAACAAAAGATAGTCCTATAAAACGGACTGAAGAGAAAGAAAAGTGGGAATTTTATTATATATTCCCACTTCCTATAAGTGTTACCAAACTGAATCGATTACGCCTTTGATTGCCGATACAATCCACTTACCAATGTCGAGAAGACCTGGCAAATACAGACCAAAGCAGGCACAAAGGAACATAATCAAGATATAACCAATGGCTATGCTTATACACTCCTTAATCTTAACCTTTGCTATGAAGTGCATAATCAAAAGGATAATAGAAAGGACGATAAGGTTTGTAAGCATAGATGTTGACGATACAAACGACAACAAGTTCTGCAAAACATTACTTAACATTGTTCTTTACTCCTTTACTTGAAATTTTTACTTAACTAATTTTGCCTTCTTCAGGGCTTTATTGACTTCCTGCAAGTCTTTCATACACTTAACGGTATCTTCCATAACCTTTAATGCGGTATCGAATTGGTCGGGTGTAAGTGTGAGATTGCTTGCGGGTAAAATATATTTAGCCTTTCCCTTTTCGTCTATCTCAATCTTATAGCAACCACCTACTCCTCTATCACCAAGTTCAATAGTGCCTTTTGAAGTAGCCTTTGCATACCAAGAGTTAGTTGGAATTTTCGAGTTGGCAAACGATGCCAAGTTTCTTGCTTCTTCTCTTCTTTCGTCTGAAATTGTTTTCATCTCTGAATTACCTCCATTTTTTGTTGATAGTAATTTCCCTATCCGTATGGGAGTACAAAGTCTGCCGTTAATTTCCAAGTGTCAGGCACGACATATAGGACACTCATTACGGAGATACAAAACTCTAACGGTAACATAGCGGGTATCTTTCTCAGATTATTGAATAACTTTGTGTAAGCCATAATGAAACCCAAGAAAGCCAATATCAATGTTAACGCCAAAGCATTGTTATTTACTATTATAATTAAATAGCTCATCATCCCTAAAAAGAGAATATCTATCGGGAAATGCTTATATTTAGCCAAAATAATTACTACTAACCCCAACAGTAGCCACAAGTTCGTTAAACAAGCAAGGCAACCGTAGTTAGTTAGTAGTAACCACATTGGTATCTTTTGGTATTTAGCGTCATATATGGCGATTAAAACCGCCGTCGCTAAAACTATTCCTAACAAAACATACTTAAATATCATCATAACAAGGCTTCGGAATGCTCTCCGATATAGAGTTTTTGAGGCATTTTAGCCCAAAATATCGTGTTATCTTCCATTACTTCCTTAAATTTTTGAGCATCTTCAGTCGTAAAATAGCCATCCTCGGTGAATTTATACACTCTATTTTTGTTATCTACGCTGAATTTATCGAAAAATGCCGTAACTCTATCGGCTAAAATTAACTCATTTTCCCTTGAATAGTCCAATTCCATATACTTCTTGGAATTTCCAGGTGTGATAAGGTAGCCTTTTCTTATCTCGGTATGTAGTTCCTGCTCCATAGCCCACTTATACAAAATCATTGAGCCAAGATAGCCGTCAAATGTAACCGCTTCTTCCTTCGGGTGTCCCGTCTTGTAGTCAAGAATAACGGGTCCTACCTCATCTCTGAAGTCGATACGGTCTGCAACATACGAGAAAGCACAAGGCAAAGTGTAGCCAATTGACGGTACATAAAGATTATTCGCCCTACCCCTATGCTCTGTCTTACATTCAAGTTTTGTATCATCTAACTCGGAACGAGGGTGTAGATAATCTTTAATTGAGTAATATCCGTCAATATATTCCTTAACTTTTTCTCTATCCTGACCTTCCGTAAGCAAACTATCCATAATTTCGTATAGTTTATCTCTCTTACGCTCTTCGGGCGGGAGTAGATAATAAGTTTCAAAAACCTTGTGAACAAACGAACCAATGTAAGTAGCATCGTTCTTTTGCTCTCTGAAGAAATTTTGCATTAAGAGAAGACCTGGATTCGTCTCATAACTCTTCATAAAACTCGGTGAGAAATAATCGCTACTAAATCTATCGAGAAACGACTGAATAGTGGAGCCGTAACCCTTGTAGAGTTTTACATCTCTCGTCTTATGCTTGTTATTATAGGCTTTCAGAAGTTTACTAACCAACAACTCACAGTCGGTAAAAAGTGCCTCTGCATTAAGAGTTTTGTTATCAATTTTAGCCACATAAGTTAGAAGATAGTCCTTACCGTCTTCCGTGATAATTTTGTCTCTAATATCTTCAGCCATTATGACGCTACCTCACTTACATAATCTTCTCTTTCAAATATGAAGTCGGAATCTACATCTTCCTCATTAAAATTTGCCTTAAACCAATCGTGGATAAGGAAAATATCGTGATTTGTTAGTTCACGGTTTGTTGTCAGCATTAACTGACCGTACTTATCCTTACGGTTAATCAACCAAGTAACTTTAAGCACCTTAAAAATCGAATTAAGCGATTCGTTCATTTGATTACGAGTAACCTCATCGTGTATATCAAAATGATTAAGCCTATCTTCCACGGAAACCTTACGGTCTTCCCCTAAATACTTAAAAATAGCCCTATATAACATAGAAATACCTCCTTAATAGCGGTCAAGAGCAATCTTTGTTTTCATTGAGTTTGCGTTAAATGTTCCCGCAATAAGCAACTTCTCAAAGGTCTGCTGATTAGGTCTGTATATGAACGCACCAAGAGCATCGGGCTGTTTCAGGAAGGAGTTTTGCAGAGAAGCGAACTTACCGTTTCTCCATCTCGAAAGAAGTGCAACTTCGTAAAATCTTGATTCAACTCCAACATTACCGATTTGGTCGATAATTGCCTGTATTCTTTCCTTTGCTTCAGCGATATTCTTTACCTTCGGTATCTGCTGTTCAAGCAAAACATTGATACGCTCGGAAGTTCCCTTATTCATTGAGTCCAATGCTCCCTGCGTAGCGTGTTCTGTAATCATAAGTGTAGAGTAAATACCGATATATTTCGGGTCGAACTGTGAGTCCCACGACCTTCTGAACAAGCCCGCACACTTCTTGCAGAAATGACGGCTACCGTGCTTACAAGTTAAGAAAGTACGGATATGGATAGTACCACGCTTGGGTAACTCGGAATAATCTTCGAGATACTTGCCTTTTTCCATACACCAATGGTTTCTTATCTTGTAGTTGAAAGTATCTTCGTCTACGGGCATCTTGAATGCTACGCCTTCGCTACCACAATCCTCGGCGTTAATCGTCATATCATCGCAAGAACTGATAAGTTTCTTGTAAAAATAGCCCGACTGCGTAATATCCGTGATATTTGCGGCGATAACCTGCTTCATAAACTTCTTTGACTCTTCTTCGGAGTAATTATCGTTTCTACGGGTTACGGATGCCTCAATATCCTTTGTATTATGCGTATATTCGGAGATAGTCTTGATTTTGTTCATTGACTTTTTATCCTTTTCTTCACCAAAAGCCCTTGCAAAATCACCAACATTCGGTATGTAGCACTTCATATACATATTGCTACCGTACTTGTTAAATCTCTTGATATACTCTTCTCTTGTTTCTTTCTTTTCAGCCATTACTTGTTCTCTCCTTGCGTGGTAGTGCTTTCATTTGGCTCGTCGGCAACACACTCGATTATCGTGTCATCGGCTAAATATAGCGTTAATCTATTACCGTCGATAACCATACTTGCATTGTCGGCTTCATTTTCAAAAGTAATTACATACTCAACGGCGGTTTCACTTTCGGGCTTTTCCCCCTCTTCGAGAACTCTCTTTGTATAAGTGCCGTGTTGCTGTGTTATTACTTCACCGTCAATTTTTACCCCAATGTCAATATCTTTCTTGCTAACCTGCACGATACACTCGGCATTTTGGGCTAAATTTGCTCTATATACCGTTGTAGACGGCTTCAGAAGTAAGATTACCGTAAAAATGATAATACCTACAACCAAGATAGCAAAAAAGATTACATTAGAGTTAATCGCAGGTTGCTTGCCTGCGGGTTTCTTCTTCTTTTCAACCTTCTTTTCCTCTGCCATAAGTTACCCCTTTTTCTCCATAAGTTTCTCGACATATCGGAATTCTTCCAACATACCATTTCTGATACTTGAGTTAGAACCCTCAATGTAGTTTCTACTCGGCAATAACTTTTCAACTTCCCTACAAGACTCTTTGGTATAAAGAGCAATAACATTAAGGGCATCACCGTCTACATCTGCGGCAAGTCCGTCGTAGATAATCGGGTTAGCCTGAATAACATACTTTTCGCTTTCCTTGTCCGAAAACTGCGGTCTCATAGCAATAATGGACTTCGCACCAATTGTCGGCTGTCTATTAAAGAGTACGAGATAGTTTTCATCTTCGAGTATCTTATTGATAGCATCAATATCGGTCTTACCCGTAGCCTTATCCGTATATTTAGCGTACATCAAAGGGTATAAGGTCTTTACGAAATAACTACCAATAAGGAGATTATCTTCGTCAAGGTGGATATTATTTGTCATTACCGCTCTTATCATACCCGTCTGAGGCTGTCCTCTTAACTCGTTAGCGATAATGTTCTTCTTGTTCTTTGCAAGTATCTGAAACAACGCCTTATAGAGTTTTTCAAGGTATTCACAAGTGAGATAGCGGATATTCAATTCGTTCAGGATTGTAAGTTCGCTATTTGCGGCGTACTTTTCGTACTTCAGCTTGAGCCTGATAATCTTGATATAAAGTTGGTTTAACTGTCCTAAAAACTTCTTTCCGTTCTGAAAGGTAATCTTACGGCGGGAAGTGTGCGGGATAGTAATAAGTCTGTGTGTATTTCTCTCGTACCATCTGTGAATATCCTCACTATCTTCGATATAGAACAAAGCATCCGCACCAATAAGAATACGGTCTTCTTCGTAAATCGACATATCTTTCTTGAGGTCAAACTCCACATATATATCTTCTTCGTCGTCGCCATTACCTCTGTAGATAAAGCCCTTGTAGTATAACAAATTATACATCAAGTCCATTGTGTCCTTATCAAAGTCGAATTGGTCATCACAACTCCAATCGAACACCCAATTCGGAAGGTCAAAGCCAAACTTGATATAAAAATTAGGCATTCTCTTCTTATCAAGAACACGGCAACCACAGGCTTCACAAATTCCAGGTTTGGTCAGCATACCGCACCTGCAGTGTCCGAACTTACCGAAAATTCTCTCGGAAAAAATACCATTCTCATCAAAGAAATACTCGCCCGTAACATCATCCTTAATCTTACGGGACTGAAAAACCTTATCCGAGGTGACCTCGTTCATAGGGTTTTCTTTAATTCTGACTGGACTCACCGTTATCTTCATTATCTTCGAGTTCCTTTCCTATTATTGCATTAAGGTTCTGCAAATCTTTATCATCAAGGTTATCATAATCTACCGTATTATGCTCGATAGAAATGTTGTAGCCCATAGACTTAACTACTTCGATAAAGTCAAGAGAAAGCCTTGTTTTTTCGGGCAACTTTCTCGTTTCCTCCATCTCGGCAATCTGCCTGTGTGAGCCAATATACTTAACAACGCTCCTGATACCCAACTCTTTAAGGGTATTAGGGCAGTCATTTGCAACAAGGTTTAATTTTTCCATCTCACCGAACTTCAATGCTCTGCCATAAGGCGATTCAGCCGAAGATTCGGAGATATGGGTTGCGGCGTGGTGGTACAACCTCATAATATAGTTGTAACCTACAGGAATTACCTGCTTTTTACCCTTATATTCCACGATAGAGTTCTCGGCATATTCTTTCATTTGGTCGCCATACTTCTCAATAGCGATAGAAATGAAGTCCTCGCCTTCCTTGAACTCGATACCGCTTGCCAAAGCCCAAGCCTCAAAAATCTGACCAAGTGATACACGACGGATGGTGGAGAAGCCCGAAATTACTATGTCGAGCGGACCCGCCTCCATATTACCGACCTTGTTCAAAAGTGTAGGCATTTCATTGTTAGGCAAGATACGACCTACCGTACCCTTTGCACCGTGCAGATTTGTGAGTTTGTCGCCAAGTCTGAACGGAATTTCCCAATCCAAGAAAACACGGGCATTGTTCTTATCGACATCATCAATCTTCCTGATATGGAAGTTCTCATAGTTTGAGAGAATAGCCTCGCTCTTATTAGGGAACAACTGCTTTAACACATCAAGACTAAAATCATTATTCGCAATAAGCGTGAAGTCCTTTGAATTTTTATTCAAGTACATTATAAGTCTATCGTATGTTCTCAACTTTTCAGCCGCAGATTCGGAAATGAGCAAGGAGTCTGCCGCAGTATCGCCGTCCGTATCGGTAAAACCAACTCTCAATACAACTCTATGTGTAAGCGGGTCGATTTCGTCCTTTAACGGTACAGCCTGTGAAGTCATCTTGGCGTTCATCATAATACGCTTCGGCTTATCGTTATTTCCGAAAGGTGCTCTTGAAAGGCAAGAAAGACGGGTGCTTTGGGGCTTTGTGTAGTATTCGTACATATTCTTCTGTACGCCGTTTTCGTCTACAATCCAAAGCATACCCTTCTTGCAAACTACATTATCAAGTAACAATCTCTGTCTACCTGCAGACTGTGAAGTAACGGTCTTGAACGAGTCAAAGAAACCGTTTGTGTCCGTATAGGTAAATGCGGGTTTGAAGTCCGTACCGTTCTCATTGTTACTGTTGTAGATATTTACACAAGCACGGAAGTTTTCAAGGGCAAAAATCATACTATCACTTCTTACAAGGCAACCCTCAAGTTTCTCACCTGAAGTGGTGTACTGCTTTGCTTTTGAGGCAATAAGTACATTTACGCCCAACAAAATCTTCTTTGTCGGCTGTGCATACTTTTTGGAATTAAGGATAATATCCTCGAAATACTCCATACGAGAGAACTTATAGTTAAAGATACTATCACTCGAAAACTTCGGAACTTTCTTCAAAGCATCGGTGAAATTATCAATCGTCAAAGGCTCGTCAATCAATGACATCAAAAGGCACTTTGACCTATAAGTAAGGTTGTTGAAAATTTCTTCTTTAAGCGGTTCAAAGCGGTTCTTCGGGTCTTTGTAAGTACACTCGAAAGTGTCCGTCGGAATATCGTATTTCCAACCGTTATCGCCACGGATGGTCTGAAAGTCCCAACGAGCCAAAGCACCGTAGAAGTCCTTAACTGCAGTAACTCTCGTTACATAATGCGTTCTGTTGATTATCCAACAAAGGTCAATACAAGGAAGTGGCATAGCACCCAACTTGAGCCTTTTGCCACTATAATCTCCTGATATATCAACGCACATCGAGTGGAAGTTCAACTTCAACTGATATGAGTTCTTTGTCTGTTTTGACGCATCGTAATTGAGAATACCGTTATTGAAATATCTCGCCAACTTACACGGGCTTTCCGTATTCCAATACTTTTCACAGTCTCGGTCAATACTTGCTTGTATGTCCGCAAAATCCCAATTTTCGTCAATAGGAGTTAGCCCTAAAAAGGACTGATTGGCTACAGTCCAATAAGCTAACTCGTTCTCGTAAAGTTCAGGTATTGTCATCCTAAAACTCCTTATGTGTTGTTATTAGTTATCTTTTACTCTGCCGTCTTCGTCAAAGTAGTGGCTGTCAACCTCTGTATCAGGGGTGTCCTTTGCCTCTTCACCGTGTTCGTCATAGTGAGTATCGGTATTAGGGTTTGTAGGATAGTGTCCGTCAGGAATGTCGCTCTCGCCACCGTGATGGTCAGGCGTAACATCTCCGTCATCACGGGAAGTAGGCTTATCGTCGTCCGTTTCAGGACTATCCTTTGCCTCGCCATCTGTTTCCTCAACTGTTGTCTCGTCAACTGTTTCTTCGATTTCCGTTTCGGTTTCCTTTGTGTCGTTCTTCTTGGTGTTATTGCCTCCACAGGCAGTCAGTCCAAAGAGAAGTGTACCTACCAATACCGCCGACAAAATCTTTGAAGTTTTCATAATCTATTTTCCTTTCCTAATTGAAAAAATTATTTAACCGCTACCAGTTTGGCAGTGATTATCTATTCTTAAATGCGACTACGCCGACAATAATTGCCCCAATAATCGCAACGAGCAGTCCGAATGCTACTGCTATCCAAAGCGGTGCAAGCACCCATATCCACGCCCAATCGATAACTCCGCAGAGCTTCAAAACGATAAAGGCTATTGTGAGTAAACCACAAAAGCCACCGCCGACAGATACCGATATACTCTTTCCGCTATTATTACTATTATCCGACATATTTGTTTTCCTCCGTATAAGTAAAGATGTGGTACAGGCTATTCAATGTTTTATAATGTCTTTCCTTTTGTTTTTAGTGAGTGGAATTTAATTAAAACTCGTCAGTATCGTCTGTCTCCGTAATAATTGTTCCTTCGCTTGGTGCGTCCTCAAGGTCGCTGTTCATTGTACCATTTTCTCTCTCTGCCTGTGCCTCCGCTACAAGCTTCGGAATGAGCATACTACGATATGCCTGAATGTTAAGGCAAGCCTCGATAAGAAGTGCTCTGAAGATAGCGGGGTCAAGCGGAACACCAATAACAAGGTCAGGCTTTCCGTCGGGCATAATCGCACCCGTAGAACTCTTCTTACCCTGACCTCTCGACAGGTTCATAAACAACTTGTCGTTCTTCAGCTTAAGGGTAATGATACGGCTTTCGATACCGTTTTCATAAACCTTTGACTTGGTTGTACCGCCTCTTGAAAGAATGTAGCCGTAATCACCTGCGTCCTGAATCTTCTTGAAAATTCTACCCGAATCGCAGTCGGCTTTAAGCACACCAAACTCCTCGAAGTTCATATAACAAGAAACTGAACGCTTGTCCTTCGGGAGCGACTTGTCATAGAGCTGTGCCTGAAGTCTGACCTTTTCGATGCCGAAACTGTCCATATAGACATTCAGACCAACCTTGTTTGTGCTTGCTTGGTAAATCTTGTACTTGTTGAATTTGTTACTTCTGTCCATTGATATAAATTCCTTTCGTATAGTAGAACAGCCTGTACCACTATACTTGTACTCACATAGTATAACAAAGAATAAAAACTTTGTAAATAGATATATTCACTTTGTAATATTACAAATTAAGGCTCTCTCGCAAACTCTAATACCTTGTGCTTGTCCAAAATGTAGATATGATAAGTCTTTTTATCCTCGTCATATCGCAAGAATTCGGGTACTAACGGTTTTGCGTTGAAGTGTTTTTCAAGCCATAAGTAAACATATTCGTTTACGCCGTTCCAATTATACCTTATTTCTTCGGGCATACCATATTCGTCATATAACGATAATAGTGCCTCTTTTAACACCTTTGAGCCATAGCCCTGATGTTTATATGTGGTAGAAGTAAACCACTCGGAAATACTCCATATTCCGTTGCTTGCGGAAATCTTACACTCGCTAATCTTTACATTTTCTCGTTTAAGTACCACATATATTCCGTTGCCTTGTTGTGTTTTGTAAATCTTGTCAAATGCCATACATTCTTTTTATCTTGTCCGCATCAAAGGAAAGATTCTTTTCTTCTCTAATCTGTGCCTTTGCAATTTCGGTCAACATATCGAGATATAAAGTTTCTCCGTCTTTGTTGGAAACCCACTCCTCCAAAATTTCTCTTAACTCGCAAATATGAATAGGCTTGATATTACTTGCATACCACTCTTCGTCTCTTGCAATATTTACGGGCGTTTCATTAACGATACAAACATAACCGTCAATACTATCCAACTGTATTCCTCTATCCGCCATAACCTTTTCCCAAATATGAGTTGACGGATTTACCGTGAGAAGTTCCTTGCCCTTATCGGGGTCGACAAGCGAATTGCCGACAAGGATAATTTCCTGATTTGGCTTTAATTTAAGGTTTTTAGCGTCTATAACAAGGAGATTATGTCCATATACCAAAAGAGTATCGGTATCGGGGATATAGCCTAAATCTGCGGACTTTCCCGTATCATAAGACAAACTCGCAAATGCTACTATTCCCTTTAATTTATCGTCGTGCTTTAACAAAGTCTGCAGATATTCGCAAAGTTTCATTTCACCCTCAATACCCGCCTTTGTCATTGAGATTTGTGTTTCAAGGTCAACATTCTTCATATTCCAATCGAGAATGGAAACTTCTTGACTATCTCTTTGCTTTTCTAACTCTTTAAGCGTGTGGCGAAGACCCTCACCTGGAACTCCGATAACACGGTTGCCCGACAGAAGATAATTTCGTACATTTATTGCTTGGTTTTTATCTTCATCACGAATACCGTCTTGGTTTAGTTTCATAGTTAACTCCTTTTTTCAATTTCCATACAAAAAGTAGGTGGCTCATAAGAACCACTCTACTTCCGTATAGGTTTTATTACTTGTTCTTGTTGTTCTTCTTGTAGTCACGAATCTTCGTGTTCTTGGATTCGTCTACATATCTCCAATGGTAGCCACCCGCCATTACGGATATACCCTGAAGTACCGAGGCTACATTTGCGTTGCCCGATGCTTTCTGTGCCTGTGAGATTGACGGATAGATAACACCCGTCTCAACACATAGAACGGCATTTGGATAGGACTTCGGGTCGGTTATGTATTCCCAATGGAAACCACAAATGGTCTGTGCTCTACCCGTACAAGCACTGCAGATAGCACCCGTTGTAACACCATACTTCTCTGCGGCTTCGGAAACGGAATTGAACACTTCACCCGTGTCTATGTTACGGCACATTGTTCCTCGCTTACCGCCTACCCACTTTCCGCAATCACGCTTTAGACAACCGCAAGACTTTGTACGAGGTAGGTTATTCGTAGCAACAAGGACTTCATTACCGCACTCACACTTACACTTGAAGAATGTCTTGTAGTTATTTGGTGTACCCTTGACAGGCTTACGAACTACATCTACCACCGTTAGTCTATTGTGTGGGTTAGTGTCAAAGATTTCCTTAAATGTTTCCATAGCCGTTTCGTGCCAATAATTATCACGGTAAAACTGTGAAGTCTTTGATAGGCTATCGTACTTGTTTAGGAGTTCCTTTGTCATCCTCTTATCCTTGCGAATATCGGACTTTGTTGTTGTCTTATCCCTATCGTAGTAATAGAAGATTTCGTAATATCGGTATGTTTCTTCAGGAAGATTAAACATAGTGTTGAAATGTCTGTACTTCAAAAAGGCATACTTCTTGAACCAATACAAAGCCTCGAACTTATCTTCTTCAAGTTCAGGCTTGGCTTTTACCATCGGCAACAATAACTGACGGATTCTTTCCCTTGTAAGTCCGTCGTTCTTCTCTCCTATTTCCGCAAGAGTTAGTCCATTAAGTCTATCATTCATCATAGACTTGGCTCGTTCTGTACGCTCCTTATCCGAGGAAGAATAAGTGCTTATCCATTCTCTAATGTTCATAGTAAGTTCCTTTCCTAACCATTACCGTTTGTAAGGTTATTTAGAACTTCAGGTGATACCTCGATTAACTTTTCAGCCTGAAGTTTCTTTATTTCAACGCCCCTTACGATACCGACTGCATTACAACTATCCTTTATAGTATTTCTCGCAGGTGTCCAATCGTCGGGTGCTTTGAATATCGCAACATAGTATTTAGCCATAACTACTCCTTTACCAAGTAACCGCTAAATCGTAGCCTTCGGGGTATGTTTCGATAAAAGTTCCCGTATCGAGAACAATACCCTTACCAAGACTTGTTTCTACTATTGAGCCGTAGGGATGTAAACTCCAATTCGCCGCAACGATGACATACATACCGAACATCTTTGCACCGTCTTCACGAACCCAATAGTTTCCTTCAATACCCTTATCAGTAGCAATAGAACATACCTTACCCATAGGGAGATTGTAGTATGTTTCTCTATGACCGTTAAACATATTAACGCCCTTTGCCTTTGTGAGAGGGTCTTCGATTGCCTGATAGCCAAAGATAGTTTCTGTAATCTCGGTATATTCGTTATAAAGAGCGGTGTAGCCCTCTTCGAGACTATCATAATCATTGGTCAGGGATGTGTAATTGTTTTCAAGTGTTGCATAATCGCCCTGCAAACTTTCGTGGCTCTGCTGTAAGTTCTCGTAGTTCTCATTAAGAGTTACGCACTCTGCAGATACATTAGCAAGATTTGTCGAAAGCTGTTCGTTCTCGGTTGCAAGTGCTTCAGCCTTTGCCTCTACTTCCGCAAACCGATGATGCGTAAGTAATGAGTTTGCACCAAATACCACAACAAGTGTAAGTAAGGCACACAAAAGTCTAATGTTTGTTTTCTTATCTGTAATAATCATAAATTACCTCCGTGTTGGTATGTTTATTATACCAAAGCGAACATACGGTTGTAAAGGGCATAATAAAAGTCGAGGTTTTTAAGCCCCGACCTTTATATTATCCTTTATTAAGCGTGAATTACCATATCAAACGCCTTGTCCACGATAGGATTGCCGTGGATTACCGACATATAGCGGTTAATTACACCGTTTGTCGTATTCTTACCGTCAGCGTGGTCTACCCAATCCGTTACGGCTGAAAGGAAACGGTAGCCATTGTCGTCGAAGTTCATAAGGTCGTCCTTATTGAGATATACCTCAAGCAACTGTGCTCTTCTTGTATTGATATTCTCAATAACTCTATCGGAAACTTCCTTTTCGCCTTCCTTGACTACGGGCATAGGGAAAAGCCTCTCTACAAACTGTCTAACCTGTGTAGGTGTGAGCTTAATAGCATTAAGGACTTCCGCCTCTCTTTCAAGTGCCTTCATATAAGAAGAACCTGCAAGAAGAATATCCCCCGCCTCTTTTGCTCTCTGAATCGGGTCGCCTGAGTGCTTGCAACGCCAAACTCTTGAGGCATCCTTGAGGGGCATATTGAAGAAGTTGGAACAAGCAACACGGTTAGGAACTACGAGTGCTGTAACACTTCCCGTACCGTCGTGGCTGTTCTTGAAGATGATGTAACACTCCATCTCGTCGCCAAATACGGAATACTTCTGTGCTACCTTACCCTCAATCCAAGTGGAACGACCACCCTTGAAAGAACCACCTCTAATGAACTCAACCGAGCCATTTCCGTAAAGTTCCTCAACGAAGTCGAAAGCCTGTCTGTTCTGAACAATCTTGTACTTGTCCGTAACAATACCCAAAGGCTTGCTGTCCTCTACTCTTACGATGGTCTTTGTGTTAGGAATGAGCAACTTTGTACCGTCAACCTCTGCGTATGTATCGCAGGAAGTAACATTCCAATTCATACCCGTCTGTTCGAGGATGTCCTCATAGCCCGTAGGGTTTACGATAGCCTCACCAAAACCTGTGTGAAGCTTTTCCTTTGTAAGAAAACTCAAATCTGCCATTTTTAATTCCTCCGTCAATAATATAATGGGGCTTGCTTTTAACAACCCAATTATATAAGACGAATAATGGACTTGTCAATAGGTTATTTACAAATTTCCTAAAATGTCATATTAGCGGGCTTTCTCACAAAGCAGGTATTAGCCCACTTACGAGTAAAAATCGCCAAACACTTATAAAACTTATCCGTGTCCATATCGGCGATTGGTGTGTTCAAAAGTTCCTTTTCTTCTTCGGTAAATTCCATACTAAACTTCTTTCTTCGGATTACGGTATTTTAACACTAAAATAAACTGTATTATAATCTCTGTCATAACTAAACCGCTTGTCAGAAGTTGTATCGGAGAGACTTCCGTCATTATCCAATACACCATCCAACAAGAGTTCATAAAGAGAACTAATATCTGTGAGGCAAGCGAAATGTCCTTGCTTGATTTAGTTCTTATCAGTTTATAAATCTGCGGTACAAAAGTACAAAACTCTAAAATATGCAGAAAGCAAAATAATACAATACTTAAAGTGTGGTTCATAAACTTGCTAAATTGATATTCCTATAACTTAAATCATTAGTTACTTCTTTGATAACCGCTATTTCAGGTGGAATTTCTACGGGAGTGAGTTCGCTTGATAACTCAATTTCCAAAATTGCCTTGTCCTGCCAAAACGGATATATGTCTAACTCCAAGTAACAATTCTTGTAAGTCATACAATATCTTGTCTTTCTTATCTGTCGTCTTGAGGTATCGGCGTTCATTAAAAGGGACAAATACTCGTCTTTTGACAAGCGTTTTTCTATCTCCATACGCTTAATCGCCGTTACTTTACGCTTAATTGTCTGCGTATAAATAAAATTACCATCAAGTCCTCTTTGCCTTACTCGTATTTCGTCATCATTATCGCTATTCAAATAAGTCTGAATAATCTCGACCTTTTGAACATTGGGAAGGCTCTCTAACCACTCCAAGTTCGGATATTCGATTAAGAATTTACGCTCTATTTCGTAAGGCTCAGGCTCACCAAGATAAGAAGTTATCTCGGTCAATAGTCGCTTGATTTTTTCATCAAAGCCCGTGCTATTGTCGATAATTCTAAAATGCGGGTGTCCTGTCCAAGCATCGATAATCTTGTCGTCGGCGATTACGGCTTCTTCTGCAGTTTCGTATCTTGCCTGATTATTAGCGGTTGTATAGAACTTTTCCGCACCTTTGGCGGCAGTTACGAGGTGAAATACCGCACCATAGTTATCACGGAGTTCTACTTCGTTTGTGCCTAAATCTTTCAAAACTCGGTCAAAATGCTCTTGTGTCATATAGGCTTTGTTGTCAATAACGCCTCTATCACAAACTATAAGTGTTTTCTGTCCAAGAGACTCTGCCGCTTTTTCGTAGATATGCTCTTTTTCCAACTGATATTTGGTCAGGTAGGTCTGAAATTCAGGATATTCAAACGGTGTCAAACCGCTTGTTATAAGTTCCGTAGCGGATTCGGCTATAATAAGCACTTTCCAACCTAACTGACTTAATTCTTCCTGAAGTCTGCTCATAGCGGTAGACTTACCCGCACAAGGACCACCTGTTATTACAATTTTTTCTACCATATACACTCCTTATACAGCAACGGGAATACCCTTAACTTTCTCGGCATACTGATAATCTTCAAGGTGGATATTATCAAGTGAGAAATCATAAAAGTCCGTAACGCCCTCGTCGATAACCAACTTCGGTGCGGAAAAACTCTCGTTCCTGATAATTCTCTTAACAATAGGGATATGTCTATCGTAGATATGAGCATCCGCAATAATATGTACGAACTCGCCTACTTCAAGTCCTGTCGCTCTTGCAATAAGATGAACAAGAACTGCATACTGACAAACATTCCAACCATTTGCAACCAACATATCCTGTGAACGCTGATTCAAAATTGCGTTTAACTTATATCCGTCGGTCTTGTTTCCTGTAACATTAAAGGTCATAGAATACGCACACGGATGTAAGTTCATCTCGGATAAATCGTCAAAGCAATAGATATTTGTCATTATTCTACGACTGAACGGTGTAAGTTTAATGTCATAGATTGCCTTATCTACTTGGTTCATCCACCACTCGCCGTCGATATATACGGCAACTGTAACCCTATTGTCATTACGGCGACATATTTTTGTAATGTGTCCGTTAATACAATCCTTGTTTGCTTCTTCAATGAGGTATCTATCGCCAAAAGCCTCGAGAAGTTTAACATCGGACACGCCCTTATATCTTGCTAACTTGGCTAACTGATAACCATAAGCCTTACCGATTGAGCCATTTTCATCTGCCCAACTATCCCAAATATGAGAATTAAGGTCGTTTACATTATTAGACTTTGCCTGCCAAATCCACAATAATTCATCAACTGCGGCGTTAAAGTTAATGTATCTTTGTGTCTGTAACGGGAATTCTTGAGCAAGGTTATACCTGTTTACTATGCAAAACTTCTTTTTAGTATAAGCAAGCGAGCCGTCATCTGCCCAATGCGGTCTAACTTTCTCGTCTTTGGTATCACAGCCCGTTGCAATAATT